>ENA-OQJH01000055-OQJH01000055.1-human-gut-metagenome-genome-assembly--contig:-NODE-55-length-59786-cov-4.284249_pt1 | contig 59786 bp, 65 predicted proteins | sample MGYA00242597_ERZ504763 | MGnify/ENA primary metagenome ERZ504763 (study PRJEB26092, sample SAMD00036359) | human gut metagenome | host: Homo sapiens | study: EMG produced TPA metagenomics assembly of... | reverse complement strand
CTTACAATACCCTATACGCCTGTTCCCGGGCTTTTCGGACTAGGCGTAATCTTTTGTCTAGCTCAAAATTTTGAAAAAAATTTCAAAATCTTCGGCGTTTTTCAAAAAACGCCGTATTGCCCCGCGAAAAGGGGGGAAGCACCACCAACTTTCCAACGAGAAAGGAGGTGAGAATGTGGAACCTAATAGCAGGGAGTTTTACAAACAATGTGCTTTTCAGAAGTTTTGTAATACGGTGCTGCACAATGAAGCGTGTGACGCTCACAGGGAGCTGCACAGGCATAAGGCAAGGGAAGTCACCTTTTCCGATTTGCCCTTAGACGAAGCGCGGCAACTTCATACCTTTGATGAATATTTCAAACGGGAAACCGCCGAAACCGTCTTTGAGAAAGCCGGGAAGAAAATCACGCCGAAGCTGCTTCTTGAAGCAATCCGTACTTTGCCGGAAGAAAAGCGCAAAGCCGTACTCCTGTACTATTTCGAGGGAATGAACGACACCGAGATTGCGAAGTTGTTCAATACATCGAGAAGCACGATACAGTACAGGCGGACAAGCTCTTTTGAGCTGCTAAGAAAATATCTGGAGGAAAATGCTGATGAATGGGACGAATGGTAACGAACCCGGCTACCCGGAAAATGCCCTTGTTCCCTATCCTGTCATTGTGGCAGCGACAAAGGGCGACCCGGACGCCATGAAGATTGTCTTGCAGCATTTCAGCGGCTACATAGCCCGTCTTTCCATGCGGAAGCTGTACGACGAGCGCGGGAACGTCTATTTCGGCGTAGACCACGACATTCGGGAACGGCTGCAAGCAAAACTGATGATGGCTGTCCTCTCCTTTAGGACAGAGGAATAACCTGGGCGGCGGCGGGACGCTTTCACTCTCACCCCCTTTTCCGTTCCGCTGCTGACGCGGGCAGCACAGCCATTTTTGAACCTTGAAAAAGAAAGCGGCGCAAGATAACGGCGGCGCAGCATAGGGCAAATCGGATACGTTCCTTTTGCGTCGAGCCATACGGCGAGTGCGCCATGACGCTATCCGGGCGGGAGTATTCCTACCCGGACAGCCGAGCGACCAACACCGCGCTGGAAAGCAAGTGTAGCGGCTTGCGGGCGACGACACGCAGAATATACAATGATACTTCCTTACAGCCACAGTCCGAGCGTTAAGAGCGTCGCAGGCAATGGGTAGGGCTGCATGAGAACCATGCCGGGGTGAAATTCCCATGAGGTTATGCTAATAACCGTCCGATTAAAGCCTTTGATTTATTGAATAGTGGACTTGCTGCTATTCATAGACTGTATTATATGTTTGCGAAAGAAAGGGGGATTTTCTTTGACGCAAAACCGAACGCCCGTTACCACAACGGAGCATAAAATCGGAAAAGTTACTTACCTTGTATGTTCGTCCGCAAGTGAACACGCGACGGACACACTGGATAAAAAGATAAAAAAGCTCATTCGCAAAGACATGGAGCTGAACCCCGCAAACGCCCGAAAATAGGGCGTTTCTTCACATTTTATACATGACACAGGCAGCGGTATGTGGTATAATATAGACAGTACAAATACCATGCTTGTCTGTCGTCGGAAAGGAGGACAAAATGTTACAGACAGACAAGATTACCGCTTTATATTGCAGATTGAGCCAGGAAGATATGCAAGCCGGGGAAAGCGAGAGCATACAGAACCAAAAACTGATTTTACAAAAGTATGCTGACGAACACCACTTTTTCAACACGCGCTTTTTCGTAGACGACGGATTTTCCGGCGTGAGCTTTGAGCGTGAGGGGCTTCAAGCCATGCTGCATGAGGTTGAAGCCGGGAACGTGGCGACCGTCATAACAAAAGACCTTTCCCGTCTGGGACGTAATTATCTGAAAACCGGGGAGCTGATAGAGATTGTCTTTCCCGAATATGAAGTGCGCTACATTGCCATTAACGACGGTGTAGACACAGCAAGGAAGATAACGAGTTTACCCCTCTGCGGAACTGGTTCAACGAGTTTTACGCCCGCGACACCTCAAAGAAAATCCGGGCTGTCAAACAGGCAAAGGCGCAGAAAGGCGAGCGCGTCAACGGCGAAGCTCCTTACGGCTACCTTATCGACCCGGATAACCGCAATCATCTGATACCCGACCCGGAAACGGCGCACGTCGTAAAACAGATTTTTGCAATGTATGTACGGGGCGACCGTATGTGTGAAATCCAGAACTGGCTGCGGGACAATGAAATACTGACCGTCGGGGAACTGCGCTACCGCAGGACAGGGAGCAAACGCCACCCCCGCCCACAGCTCAACGCATGGTACAACTGGCCGGATAAGACGCTGTACGACATTCTGACAAGGAAAGAATATTTAGGGCATACCATAACCGGGAAAACCTACAAGGTATCTTATAAGTCGAAAAAGACGAAAAAGAACCCGGAGGAAAAAAGGTATTTCTTCCCCAACACTCACGAACCTTTGATTGATGAAGAAACCTTTGAACTTGCACAGAAGCGGATTGCCACCCGGCAACGCCCGACAAAGGTTGATGAAATTGACCTGTTTTCCGGGCTGCTCTTTTGCGGGGACTGCGGCTACAAAATGTATGCAGTACGCGGAGCCGGGACGCTTGAACGGAAACACGCCTACACTTGCGGCAACTACCGCAACCGGGCAAGAAATGATATGCTCTGCACTACGCATTATATCGCAAAAGCGTATTGAAAGAACTTGTCCTTGCAGACTTGCAGCGAGTAACGTCTTATGTGAAAGAGCATGAACAGGAGTTTATCGAAACAGCCAACGAGTGCAGCGCAAAGGCAGTACAAAAGACGCTGACACAGCAGCGGAAAGAGCTTGACAAGGCGCAGAACCGTATTAACGAGCTGAACATCTTATTCCGCAAGCTCTACGAGGACAACGCTTTAGGGAAACTTTCAGATGAACAATTTGCTTTTCTGACTTCCGGCTATGATGAAGAAAAAAAGACGCTGACCCGGAGGATTGCGGAGCTGTCACAGGAAATCGACAACGCCACCGAGCGCAGCGCGGACGTAAAAAGGTTTGTCGCACTGGTACGCAGATACACAGCGATTGAAGAACTGACCTACGAAAACGTCCATGAATTTATTGACCGTATTCTTATTCACGAACTGGATAAGGAAACGAACACCCGCAAAATCGAAATCTTTTATAGCTTTGTCGGCAGAGTTGATACAGGTGACAAGCCTACCGAAAGTATCTCCTATTTCAGACAGATAGGAGCCGACGTAAAGAGTTATGCTATCTAACATACATCAAAAAGAGGTAAGATAACACCCTCTGCAAAAAAGGTATCGTTATCTTACCTCAACAAAATTTGTTCCACTAAATCCATTGTCGATATAAATATCAACCACTTTCATATCCGGCTTATCTTTTACAAAATCTTCCAAAAGCGCCTTTTGATTTTCCACTGTATTTTGATTATTTTTTCCACTATCTTCTTTAGACAGCCGAATGTAAAGTGCAACGGAAAAATCATGTGTTTTAACTTTTGGGGTCTGTTCCGATAATTTGTTCTCACTCATCTTATCTCTCGGAACCGGATGATTTCTGACTTTTCGTGCCATCAAATCACCTCCCGAACAGCCGTTTCCTGCTTGATTTCACCTACCAGTCCAGCTAATTGCTCGATTTCATCCTGATAGCGAAAGATAATCTCTAGGCTACTGCGGTAATCTCCCCCTTCTCGTACGCAATCCTGTAATCCCCAGTAAGTTTACTTTCTCCTGTATGATTTATTCTCTGCCGCCCCTTTGAAACTCCATTGACCAGAAGTTCTACTACATCTGCATTACTGGCAATCCGTACATCAATGAGCTGTCCCGGATTAAAATCCCAATATGGAAACACATGCACTACAGGTTTTTCTCTGCGGTCAATCCATGCCGCCTGATACAGATAATAAGAATCCTTGGGAAATCCTGCCGTATCAATCTGTCCAAAATAGGAATTTCTGGTATGATATGGTGTCGGCTCTCCAATATAATCAAATCCCGACCACAGATATTGTCCGAGTGAAAATTCACAATCCCGCTCTGTAATAATGCACGTTTCGGAATTTTTTGCTCCCCAGCTTGTAGAGCTGTTTCCAAGCGACGAACACTGTTCATCCTCATCCGCTAACACGGACTGTCTGTAGGGGAAATGATAAATCCCACGGCTTTGCACCGTTGAGGACGTCTCACTTCCATACACATACCAGTCAGGGTGCTTTTTATGATGCTCCTCATAATATTTTTCTCCGTAATTATACCCTGCAAATTTCAGGATGTCTGCACATTTTCTTGCATTCTCCCATGGCATAAAATTAGAACCGATGGTAACCATCGCATGCCCCCTCGGTCATATCTGCGCACCTCATCATATAAAAGCCTTGTTACCTCCTGTCCTCTTTCACTCACATGGGTATCATAAATCTCATTTCCGATACTCCAGAACAGAATACATGGGTGATTGCGGTCTCTACATATCCAACTCTTTACATCTCTTTGATACCACTCTGGGAAAAAACGCGCATAGTCGTAAGGTGTTTTTGCCCGTTCCCACATATCAAATGCCTCATCCACAATCAAAATTCCCATCTCATCCGCCAAATCCAAAAGCTCAGGTGCTGGCATATTGTGAGCACATCGAATACTGTTTACACCCATCTCCTTTAAAATCAGCATTTTTCTACGCATCGCCATGCGGTGAAATGCCGCGCCAAGCGCACCAAGGTCATGATGCTCACACACTCCGTTCAGTTTTGTATGCACACCATTCAGGAAAAATCCCTTTTCCGTGTCAAATGAAAAACGCCGGAATCCAATCCGCTGGCATACCTCATCCTCCAATTTTTTACCGTCATCCCCCATAAGTTTCAGACTGCACAGATAAAGTGCAGGCTTCTGCAAACTCCAGGGCACTACCTGTGGCAGCTTCAATATGTAGTCAAACATAGTTTCTTTTCCGTATAATGGACAACATTCTTCTGCCACAGGTGTCCCTGATAAATCGGTTACAGAAATCTCCACGCAGTATGTATCAGTACCGCCCTCTGGCTGCCTGTTCCATGCAAGTTCCGCCTCCACTGTAAGCTGCCAGCCATCCTTCTTCTCATCTGTTGTAAGATAAACTCCATCTGTGACAAAATGATTTTCCCCATACTCTGTCAAATATACATTCCGGTAAATTCCTGCACCGCTGTACCATCTGCTGTTTGGTCCCAGAAACCGTACCTGCACTACTATTTCATTTTCGCCTTCGCAAAGAAAATCTGTCATATCAAAATAAAAACTGGAATATCCGTATTTCCATTCTCCGAGAACTTGGCGGTTTAAATACACCGTGCAGTCCATATAAACACCATCAAAATAAATTTCATACTGTTTTCCCGGTTTTTTTCGCAGAAAAAGCGCTTCCGATACCAGCCTATTCCATCCCGGTACAGCTCATCTGCATGGTAAATCTGCCAGTCATGTGGAAGATTTACCTGCTTAAACGCATTTTCTTTTTCCCACAGGTCTTCTATTTTACTGTCAACACCCAATTCCAAAAATACCAATCTTCATGAACAATCTTCTCTTACCCATTTCCCTCCATTTCAAAAAACTCCTAAACCATTTGCAGGTTTAAGAGCATTTTTCAATTAAAATATTTTTTTTTAAAAAATGGTACAATCCATTATCCCAGACCTCAAAATCATGTCCACCTGGAATTTCATAATATAAATGCGGCATTTTATTTTTTACAAGTGCCCGATGATAGCGCTCTGGTTCGCGATAAATTACATCATCGTGTTTTCCTGTCATAATCATCACGAATGTAGGATATTCCTGTGAAATTTTAAATTTATCTTCCGGAATCAATCCTTCTTCCGTGACTCCATTGTTTGTATAAGGAAACAATCCAAATGCCGGGCTGAACGCACCAATATATCCAAACAGTTCTGGTCTTTGAAATCCGATAAAAAGAGCTTCCCTTCCACCCATGGAAAAGCCTGCGATTGCAGTATGTTCTCTTCCCTCTCTGACCTGAAACCGGCACTTCATAAATGGCATCAGGTTTTGTTCAAGATCTATTAAGAAGCGGTCGAATGCCTGAAAATGCTGGAGACTGAATACATCCGGAGGATTTCTTCTGTCATCCTCTCTGACCCTCTCATTTGGAAACACGGCAATTATCTCCGGGATTTCTCCTGCTTTTATCAGATTTCCGATAATTTCCTGCGGATGTCCAAAAACCATTCCTTCTCATCTCCTCCAACTCCATGCAGCAGATAGACAACCGGATATTCCTTTTCCTTCCCGTATTCCGGCGGCAGCAATACCTGTGCACGTCTCAGTTTTGTGGTCAGATGGGATCCATATTCAATCTTCACCAGCTCCCCATAATCTGTATCCGGCTGTCTTTTTATCATTTCTTCCGGCATTGCAGTATCTATAGTTTCTGCCTTCTCCACGTTTTCCCTCCTACTTCACATATCCAAATCCTAGAATCGTAAATTTCTTATGCTCATCCCCCGGAGCAATCTGTATCCGGACCGTATGCTCTCTGCTTTCTTTTTCCTCACAGATAATCTTTGGATTACAGTGCACCCAGCCATTTTCATGCGGATCTGCAAGAAATACTTTTTTCCATCCACATAAACATCTGCCTTTGCCACATCCATCGCTCCGGAATCTTTATAAATAAGAAGAATTGCTTTCGCATCCAGCTTCATTTCAAAATACGGTTTTTCCGATACACTTCCGTCATACATCCAGTTATACGGAAATTCCGGCACAGGCGTCAGGGAATCGTCCATCTCCACACACTGTAATTCCGTATCCGTCCCCGTAAATCCGCCACAATCGATAATGGCATTTTCGCAGGCATCTTTTTTGTCGAGAAGTTTTACTTCTGCAAACTCTCCTCCAATTACAGGTGTAATATCAGAAAGCTCATACGGCGTCTCTTCCCCCTGTACTGCTTCCTTCTCTGCACGGTAAATAAGATTCATCAGACAGTCCGCCATAATGGTATGTCCGATATTGGATGGATGAAACACATCATAGAAAAACTGATTTTTTGAGATAACTCTTCCTTCACCTGCTTTTTTCCCAAACTGCGGACAGACTGCATCCAGAATACTCACCATCGGCAGCCTGTATTTTTCCCCACAGGTGCAAGCCGTGTCTGTAAATTCCAGTCGGAAGCAAAGACTGCAAACAGCAGAATAACTGCCGGATGATTGGGCAGGGCAAGCACTTTTCGCACGAGACTTCATAACATCTGCCTTGGTTTCGTCCCCCTCATCATTAACCGCAAATTCAATTACCACCAAATCAGGAAGTACACCATCACGCACAACATCCCGTTCAAACCGGAGCATTCCCAGTTCCGACGGAGTTCCACCCACACCCGCCTTTACCAGATGCACATTGTTCCCATTTCCATAGGCAAGGTCGAACATATGCCAGGACTGGTACGCATAAGACTGCGTGTGAATCGGAGTTGCCCCGGCTCCCTGCGTAATAGAGCCACCGATATAGGCAATTGTCACATCTTCCCTGCCTTTGCACGCTCTATCATATTTTTATTCTACGGGTGTCCCCAAGCTGCATCAGAGAACGCTCTATCATTGCACGATAGTCCGCAGAGGATACATCTACTTTTGTCTCTTCCAATACCTCTGGCGCTTCATATCCGTCATTCAGGTAAAATCGTACACTGACTTTTGCCAGCTGCTCCGGGGTTTCAAATTCCAGACGAATCTGTCCCGGTTCATAGTCATCCTCTCTCCAGTTCACGTCTTTTAAACAGATTTTTCGTTCCATTCCGTCGCCTTTTAATTCCTCGCAAAGCAGCGTTCCTCCGCCATAAATATCTTTTTTCCCATACATCTGGAAAACAAACTTTACCGGCTCCTCCTGCTGTGCGGTTTCGACTGAAACACCAATGCTATGTACAAGTTTCTGAAGTCCCCTTGTCGTCTTTAACAGTTCGAGTATCTTCTCATCTGTAATATTTCCCACAATCCTTGCACTGTTTATTAATCTGCCATCATTTTCATAAATAAACTGGATTCCCCTGCCATCCGGCGTTTTTGCCCCGAATACTTCTTTGTCCCGTATAATATAAAAAAACGGTCTCCGTTTTTCCGGATCTTTGGGTGCTGTTGGTCCTTTCATATTCCCTCTCCTTCTTTTTTGTCCTCTTATTCTGTATAAAAACTCTCCATCGGTCCGAGATAAGAAGTCCGAAGCATTTTCCCTTCACGAACCAGTACCAGTTTTTCCAATAAAAATCCCGGTGATAGTGCAAAAATTTCAAGCGTATTTTCCCCTGCCTGAAGCGAAACCTCACACTCCACCCTGCGAATCTGTTCCAGAACCATCTGTGCCCACTCCCTGCAGGAACTCTCTCCTGCACGATAATCCTGCGGAATCAGCGATATTTCCTGCCTCTTTTGTCCATTTGCACTGACACTGCAGCACACGGCTGCCCCCGGATACATCGGATTGACCGGTGCACAGTAAAGATGCAGCCGGTAAGTGCCTGCTTCCCTTACCCAAAGCCTGTAGGTAACTCCCGGCGCCTCTTCTTCTTTAAACCAGCGGCTGCACGGATATGCTTTTATGCCGTCTTTTGTCTTTCCGTATGTAAAAAGTACTTCAAAAGCTCCTGCCGCAGTTTCTTTTTTCTCTGCAAAATGAGATGCTTCCATTGAAATAATGCCCCGGTCTTCTATAAACGTCATATTTTTTACATTCTGTATCCGGGGCTGTTCGCAGTACAGTTCGACCGGAATCTTTCCATTTCATGACATATTTCAAAACGCATCTCACCGGTTAATTTTTCCCGTTCTAACATTACCCGGATTTCTTTGCAAATCTCCACCGCCCCTTCTGTTTCAGAAAATGAAATTCCGGGATTTTCACAGTGAATCCTGTAGTTTCCAGGCTGATTTCCCGTCTGAAGCAGCACAATTATCCCCTCATTCTGCCCCGGTCTCTCAAAGCAGTCCATAATAAGCGTTTTTCCTGTCCAGGCACCACCTGCCGTAACCGTATCTCCATCTCCCTTTACGTAAGCAAGAATCTGGCATCCCTCCACCGGATCTACATAAGCACGGACGGGATTTTTACATTCCTCGTCATTCCAGTTTGTAAATCCGATATGCTTTGACAATGCCATTCCGTCCCATTTTCCGCCCAGAATCCCATGAAACGTATCTGTAAACCCTTTGTCAAGCGCAAGTGCTCCTTTCATCTGTTCTGCACAGATATTTGCCGCCGCTGCCCCGTGTGCAGCATAGAAGTGATTCAATCCTGCTAAAAGATTTAATTTCTGAACGTTAAGGCTTGCCTTCGCAGGGTAATACAAAAGTTCCCAGAATGCCGGCTGCATTTCTTCCGCCATCACTGCATTTATCTTCTCAAGTGTTTCATCAATTTTCTTTATCCGCTCAAGCTGCCGCTCTGCCTCCGCATCGTGCACCGATGATAGGTGTCCGGCTTCATCGCCTCCGGTTTACAATTGTGGTTAAACCGTGTGTACCCCTGTATCACTTCCGCAATCTGCTCTAATGTCTGACTGTCACATACAGCTTTAAATTCTCTGTTACACCAGTATTTCAGATATTTCTGCGGCGCCTGCCGGTTTGCAATTCCCCACTTCTCATAATCGTATGCAAGATCCATAAAAAAGCTAAGCGGATACTCCTGGAATTTAAGATCCCCGACATTTACAATCCATATGTCCCGGATTCCAAATTCATAGGCTTCCGTCATCTGGTCCCACACTTTCGGCAGGTAAGAACTGTTGACCCATTCATACGAAATCGGTCCGCCATGATAGTCAAAATGATAATACATTCCCCAGCCGCCTTTTCTGGCACGCAGTTCCTCCGTTGGAAGCGTTCTCATATTTCCAAAATTGTCTTCGCAGAGCATAAATGTCACTCCGTCAAGACCTTCCCAGTCCCTTAATCCGTCTCTTTTTCCGGGATTTCCATAAAAATATGCTTCCACTTCCTTATATAATGCAATCATCTGTGGCACATCCGGATTGTCCACACATTCTCTGATTAATTTTCTCTGCTCCGTGATGATATCTTTTAATAAATCAATATTTTCTTTTAGGGATGCCTCTTCCCCCAGCATGGAAGAGTCTCTCTCCCCGCGCATTCCGATTGTAATAATATTTTCATAACCGCCACTCCGGATAAGTCCGTCTCTCCAGTAATTGAGAAGCCCTTCTCTGTTTGTGCTGTAATTCCATTCATTTCCATAGGGAGACTGTTCCCCCCTCACCTTATCCCATTCCTCACTGTGCCGCAGACATGCTCATGATGGGAATTGCTCATCACTACCCCATATTCATCCGCAAGGATTGCGTTCTGCTCCCCCGGTCCATCCAGTGAAAAAGAAGACGTCCACATTGCAGGCCACAGGTAATTTCCCTTTAGCCGTAATAATGTTTCAAAAATCATATCGTACATTTCGGCTGTGAAACCACCAAAATGAGAAAATGTCCAGTTTCCAAATGCCGGCAACTCATCATTGATAAAAAATCCCCGGTATTTGACAGATGGTTCCTTTGAATAAAAAGTATCTGCCTCTGTCATATATACTTCGTCTTTTCTTTCCGGAACCACATCGGCAAATGTCACCCACGGAGAAACTCCCATAAGTTCGGAAATATGAAACATTCCATAAATTGTGCCACGCTTGTCACTTCCAAAAATAAGCAGCCTCTGTTCCGTTACCACAAACAAAAAACTCTCTCTTTTCCGCGAATGGAAGAAACATCCATCTGCATTTCTGCTATAAGCTCCGCTGCAAGCGCTCCATCCGTATCCGAGGTTTTTCCAAGAACTGCCACCACGACTTCATTTTCCGTGCGGCAAAGACTTTCCCCAATAACCGGGCATACTCCCGTCACGCGTTCTACATCTTTACAGACTTTTTGCGCAACTCTTCTGATTCCCCGGGCATCTTTTTCTTTTAAATTAGTCTTGTCTATTACTATATTTGCAGTTTTCCTGTTTTTATAAGTTCAAATTTTATCACTGCGCATCCACCTCATCTTCTTCCCACTTTGCAAGCATCTCGGCTGTCATATATTTTCTTAAAATATGTTCCATGATTCTGCTGTAGCACGCAATAAATACACCCGGCATAAAAATGGCTCCAATCGGAAATGCCACAATCACAATACAGGTCAGCAGAAACAGCGCTAAAAGAAGCAGTGAGGATGGCATATGACGAAACATTGCAAGCCAGGAAATTATAATGAGATTCTTTCTTCCATGGAAATCTTGATAAAATGCATAGGTATAAAGTCCTGCCATAAAAATAAGAAACAGGCATGCTGTATATAAAAACAGCAGAAACAGCGCCATCTCATATGTTTCAAGAGACTGATATACCGTATAAATATTAAAGACAAGCAGCCCTGTCAACGCCAGATAACTCAGATTCACAGCCAGGCTGTCTTTCAGATTCTCACGGAATGAATGAAAAAAGCTTTGTGTAAGATTGCCGGACTGACGCCTGACCACTTTTATAACTGTATAATAGGCTGCCGTCGTGGATGCCCCGATTGTCACAACCGGCAGGCAGCAAAACAGCCATAGCAGACTGATGATACAGATATCCGATATTTTTGTAAGCGCTCCCATCAGACCGCCTTCCAAACGAAATACACTTCCCATTTTCTTCTTCCTTCCTGCAGATAATGGGATGGTATCCTAAGTTACCATCCATTATTGTCCTGTTAATTATAAACCGTTTGCAGTGTCAATATATGCCTTCCAGGTATTGCGGATTGCCTCTGCTTGCTGGGCAGGAGTATTGTCCTTGCTGATGCCCCAGTAAAGGTCTGGTCCCATATCAATTCCGTTGATAGCCTTCTCGAACAGCGGCACACCGGAATCAACCATTGTAGCAATTGTTTCATCAACAGATTCCGTATCACAGAAGGATTTCATATAATCCACTTTCCATGCTTCGTAGTCCTCATACCCCGGAACCGGATCTGTGTAAAGGTTATATGCAAATGCGAGTTTCCATGCCTTATCTTCATCATAGCAGGACGGAATGACAAAAACGTTATCCTTTGCATAGTTTACATAATGATCCATGCGTGGTCCCATCGGGAAGCAGACAAATCCAAATTCGTCTTCCATTCCATCTTCGCCAGACCAGTCACCGGCACGATATGCCTCCTCACAGGTAAACACAGCCTCACCGTTTGCAAAAGCAGTATATGTATAATCCCACGCTGCATCTTCCGGATATACCATCTCATACTTATCCAGCATATCAAGTGCCCAGTTTAATGCCTCCATGGTTGCATCAGACTCAAGATCATTGTAATACATTCCGTTTCATCTTTTCCAACAAACTGACCGCCATTGGAAATAACGGCTGCCGAATACAGGTACTGGTAAGTTTGTCATTGCATACTGGTCGATGACACCATCGTTGTCCGTATCCTTCTGTACCTGCTGACAAAGTTCTTCAAACTTATCCCAGGTCCACTCTTTGTTTCTCTGAAGCTCATAAATGGACTCCGGATCAATTCCGGCTTCTTGGAGCAGTCTCTTATTAAAATAAATTCCTGCGGTTGCCTCGTGCGGAATGGCTCTCATTCCGTATACTTTTCCATCACTTGTTGTCATAAGCTGTGCCACGGAGCTTTCCCACTTGGAATCCGAAAAATCAAGACAATCCAGTGTACTTAAATCATACAGCAGCCCATTTGCTTCTGCGGACATCAGTGCACCGCCCTGATACAGACAGAAAATGTAGTTTTCATCGCCTCCAGTTGCTGCATAGTTGGAGAAGTCCTCCGGACTGTCTGCCCAGGAAGTCATTGCCTTCTGTTTAATTGTAAAATTATATGTTGACTGAATCCAGTCAAGATACTCTTCACGCGCCTCATCATATGCACTTGCATCTTCATTATCTTCCTGGTCTGCTGTAAACCAGTCGTAAATGATAATGTCCATGCCACCTAAGTCATACGGATTTCCGTCTGCATCGGTTAATACCGTATACTGACCGATTTCACCATCATCGGAACCACTTTCTGTTCCGGCAGCAACATCTTCCACATCAGATACTTTGTTTTCGTCACCGCTGTTTGCTGCATCCCCGTTTCCGGATGTACCTGCTGTGCCGTTTCCACCACATGCGGTAAGACCTGTTACCATTGTTGCAGCTGCCATCATCACTGCTGCGAACCGTTTCCAATTTCTCATGTTTCTTCCTCCTTTTAATAAACACTTCTCCTATATATAAGTCTGCCGGAAATCTTCCGCAGATTTATACCGCTACATTTTAATTCCTGTGCTGCTTAAGCTCTCTACAAATCCCTTCTGTGCAAACAGATAGAGAATCAGGATTGGAAGTATCACCATCAGCGTTCCGGTAGATACGATACACTGGGTATAACCCACGGAAGCTCCGGTTGCCCGATGAAGGGTATACATAAGGTAGTTTCCTAATTTTTCTCCAATCTGTGCCAGCTGAATCGATAATAATTTAATATTTCCAAGAAACATCTTGGAATAAAAGCTGTCTGTCCACTGCCATACGAAGGCAAATAAAAAGCAGGACGTCAGAATCGGTTTTGCATCCGGAAGCATAATTTTTACGAATGTCTCAAGCATTCCACAGCCATCCACATAAGCTGCCTCTTCCATTTCCTTTGGAATATTGCGGAAAAACTGCCTTATCATGTATATGTACAGTCCATTCTTCAACCCCATGCAGCCTGCACTCATCAAATAATATGGAAGAACGGAACCTCTCAGATTTAAGGTGTGACCTGTCACCGCCTGTATGATTCCAAGGATGTCAAAGTATCGGAAATGCAGATGCAACGACGTTGAAATCGTCTGCGGCGGAATCACAATCACTAACATCACACACAAAAACCAGAACTTCTTAAACGGGAATTCAAATCTTGCAAATCCATATCCAACCACTGTACAAACAGCAATCTGAAGCAACGCAATCGTAAGGGATACAAGTATCGTATTTCCAAGTGTCCGCCAGTAATCCATAAACTGCGATGCAAGTTCATAATTGGCTGTTGTGACGTTTTCCGGAATGGCAATTACCATCGGATTATACAAATCTTTTTCTGCCATAAAACTGACCGAAATCTTGTTTAAAATCGGCTGCAAAATCAAAAAACACATTCCAAACAGCATGAAAAATCTTATTATCCGAAACACAATTTCTTTTGCATCTTTCTTCAAAAAATACCAGTTTCCTTTACGGTTCTTCTCAATATAACGTTTCCATTTTTCTCTCCGGCTGATTTTTGCCACTGTTCTACTCATAATAGTAAACCCCCTTTGATATAATCAATGAGCTGATTCCTACTATGGCAATGACAATCATAAAGTAAATCCATGCCATGGAGGAGGCAAAGCCGTAATTCATGTCTACAATCATCGTATTACTGATTTTTTCCATCACCTCATTGTCCGACCTCATACAGAAATCAATGATAGTATAAACCCAGTTTACTAAAAACAACGAACTAATCATCGGAAATGTAACCTTCCAGAGGCATTCCCACTTCGTACATCCTTCCAGACTTGCCGCCTCATACATACTCGTGGAAATGGTCTGCAGCCCTGACAAAAAGATGATAATCTGGATACCTGATGCAATCGCCACATCGTATACACCATCTACAATTTCAAACACTTTTTCAAAGGCTTTAATTCCCACTCCGCTCGTCACAAGAATGTTCTGGATGGTGTCTGTAATGCTTGCAGTTCCGATGGAATCCTGAATCGCATCCTGTACACTTGCAAGCAGTGAATTATCGCTCTCAATTCCAAGAATGACACCCGATGATAGGATAACCGGAAGGAAAAACACCGCACGTACAAATGCACGTCCCTTAAATTTCTGATTCAGAATCAGTGCCACAAAGAAACTGAATACCATGATTGCCAGTGAGTTGTATGTCATCTTGGCAATTTCCTCGACCAGAAGACGGTTAAATTCCGTGTCTATGGTAAAGGCTCTGATATAGTTGGCCATTCCGGCAAAAATCATATGAAAACCGGTCGAACTTATCTCCACATTACAAAAGCTCATATAAAGTGACTGCAAAAACGGCTTCACCATAAATGCCAGAAAACCAAGGATAAAAGGCATGATAAACAGATATCCGGCTACCATCTTTTTTCTTTGAAGCCCTCTTAACTTCCTTTGCTTCTTCATATCGTATAACCCCTTTCCCTCATTTTACGGCATCACCAGATAATCCCTTGCCGGTATCTCTATTCCGTCCATCGTTACATTATCATAGTTATAATTTACATATACCTTTGTTCCATCTTCATAAACAGTAAGTGTAATGCCACTGTCTAAAATTGCATGGTCTACGATTCTCTGATGAAAAACACTGCCAAGCTCCTTTTGATATCTTGTATAAATTGCAAAAAGTTCATCCTTTGAAGCCTCATAATTTGCGCCAAAATACTGTGTATACTTCGTGTTCTGCAATTCTGTAGCATCTGCATCCATCAGGGAAAAATAAAGTCCTGCTCCATACTCTGCTGATTTTAAAAGCTCTTCCTCGCAATCAGCTGTCAGGTTTAATGCCTCCCCTGCATAATTCACATATCCATGAATCGCAATCTGATAAAAAGGAACTGCCGCATCTAAAATGGTATAGCCGGAACCGTTTAAATCCATATTGGTAATAAAATCCGTCACACCGAGTGTATAATCGTTTCCCATATTGGTCATAATCTTCTGACCGGATGCCTTGATTCCATTTAAAAGTGCCACCTGCTCTTTCTTCATGTTCTCTCTGGTCACAAGCTGTTTCTGGTTATAATCCGCCGACAATTCATAACCGATATCCCGGAGTGAAATCCCTGCCCCACCGTAAGTGTCCGCTGCCTTTGAAAGATTCTCTACATTCTGAAGAATTATCTCCGGCTTCAGTAAATAATACGGGTTCTGGTCATTCTGCTCACCATAATAAATTTTGTCAAACGGAAGTAGCTTCACTCTCTTCTCGTTCGCAAAGGTTGCCGCATCCCTGAAAACAAGAAAGCCATTCAAAAGATTGCTGTCATATTCATAGGTCGCTACTCCGTCTAAATAAAGGTCTACCTGATTCTCTGCGGCACAGGAAGTCAGATTCTTTAAATCTTTTTACTTCCAAGTCTTCCAACTAATTTTACCTTCTTTAAAATCTTCTGATTGATACCACCGTTTGCCCAACCACTTAACTTCACCGAAAGGTCCTCAATTCCGGATTTCTTTAAATCCGTTATCATCTCTTCCGCCTCTTCATATGTAGTGAGTGCAAGCGGTCTCGACACAGGAATTCCACAGATTTGTTCTACTTTATCAACTGCTCCAAGAATTTCAACTGCTACCGGTACATCTGTATCCTCTTTCTTCACAAAAGCATCCGGATATTTCTGTTCCAGATAGTCATGATACACATTTGCCATATCCACATAGCTGCCGGAATCAACGAAACGGTAACGCTGCACAATTGTCTCATCCGGAATTGCCTGCTCATACATAAACATCTCACCGTTATATTTATCTGCCACATCACACTGTTCCCTGTGAAGCAGGGTGTAATTTGCGCTTACAAAGTTATAGCTGTTGTTTCTTCCACTGATATCTGCATTGATGCCCGCATAGGAAGCTCCGTCCTCCAACATACACAGCATGGAACTGTCTCCTTTGGAAATTCCGAACAGTCCATAATAAACACGCGTTTCATGCACAAGATAATCTCTTCCCTGCGCCATATCCCATCCGTAAAGACTGGAATAGTAACTGCTCTGCGCTGTCTTTCCGTTATTAAATTGATAATCGAACCTCCTCCTTCCGGCACCAGCAGATAGCCTTCTTCATTCGTTGTGCCTGCCCCGAAATAAGGAAGCACATTTACCGTAATAAGCGGATAATCCTCTTTATACTCAATTTCATTCATCGGAACCGATACCAGTAAATCCTGACCTTCTAACCGATAGACCACACTGATATTAAAGACCGGTTTTGATGAAGATGATTCTGATAAGTCAAGCTCCTTGTCAGAAGCATAATCCTCTGCGGTATAACCGGCATCTGCGAAATACTGTTCTAACTTCTTTTTCATATTGTCTTTTACACCGTTTCGCAGTACATAAATGACTTCTGTTTCAAGAACCGGATACTGTTCTAAAAGTTCCTCACGGTTATCTTTCTTTCCGAGATTGTTAATATCATATTTCTTGTAAGAATCCCCTACATTGCTGGCGTCCGTTTTACTCATCTGCTCCATAAAAGAAAGCATCCGTTCCTCTGTGATGACTTTTGGAATCATAAACTCTTTTTCCATCTCGCCAACCGAATAGTGAACTTTGATAAAATCTGTTCCCTGCTCAATCTCATAATTTTTAGCCGCGATACTATATTTATAATTGTTGTACAGTGTATCAACTCCGTTAATGGTACTGTATGTCAAAAGCAGCGTGGACTTAAGATTCTCAATGTCTGACGGCAATGCCACCGGATCTTCATCTGCATCCTGTGGATTTGAGTACCACACGGTTCCGTTATCCTTCTGTGTCACGGAAAACTGTGTTGTTTCTGCATCCAGTACAAACTTTACGGAATCATTTTCCAGTACCAGCTCCCCGCCGTTTCCCTCATATTTGCTTACCGGTATCACCTCTGCTGTCTCCTCTTCTTCCGGAATAAGAGATACAGTAAGTGCCACAATTCCAATTGCCAGAAGAAACAATACTGGCACCAGGAGGCTTTTTGCCTGTTCTTTCAATGCAGCTTTCACTTTCATGTTTTTCTTTCCCCCCTACCCGTTACATCCGAAACATGATTTCTTTGGCAATTGATACGAAATAGGCAATTCCCTGACTAATCATGCTAAAAAACAGTAATAAGATAAATACCATCACCATCATGGCAAAAACAGATGCCACCATAAACAAAAGTGTTTTGCTAAGGCTGTACTCATGAATTTCCATCATGGCACAGATAATCAGTAACGCTGCCCACGCCAGGGAAAGTACCACTGCAAAATGATAAAATGTTCCCTCTTCTTTTGTAACCACATTGCTTAACAGAATCATCGGAAACTGGATGAGCGGATAAGGTGTCATCGCATAAGCTGTTCCCATATAAATCTGTGACAATCTTCCCTTTCCATCAAACAGTGTGGTAAGTCCCCAGTTTCCAACGCAAAACAGCGCCAATGGAAAAAGAATACTTGCAATATATAAAAAGATATTGACATCTTCCCAGTAAACCTGCATAAACAGGAAACTTGTAAACTGCAGTGACATAATGCGTGCCAGCACTGTCAAAATTACAATTGTATTTGCTGCTGCAATAGAACCGCGCTTCTCATGCGTCAAGTCCCAAAAACCATCCAGCGGATGTGTAATGACATAAAGAGCATATTTGAGGCTGCCAAAATAGCGGCTGTATTTTTCTTTATTCTTTAATGAAGCTAGCATATCTGCCTCCATTCCCTGTCAACTTTTAAAAATTTCTGCGGTATCAATCTGAAATTTTACTTTCTTCACTCTTCCCACAATCATCGGAAGGATAAATAAAAGAAATACTGCCAGAAAAATCCATCCAATATGTTCTTCCACCCAATCCTTGCGGTACTGCTTAAACGCCTTGGAATAATTGTCATCATCCCACTTAAGCCGGAAGTACTTCATTGCCTCTTTGTATTCTCCCTGACGCATCAAAGCCCTTCCGATTCCGATATATGCCTGGTCATAATTTCCATTCATGTTCATAACTTCCCGCCAGGTTTCTCCGGATTTCTCATAATCTCCCTGGTCATATTCAGCAATCGCCTGGTAAATCTTATTTCCAAATACGGTCGGGGTAAATACGGTAAAACTTGCGTCCTGGGAATCAAGCACCAGAAGGTCTTTTCCCATATGTTCTAACGCTTCGGGGCGCTTAAAATATCCGTCCTGATTTCCGTTTCCACCAAACGCATATAACAGATTTCCCTGTGTATCATAGGCAAACAATCTGCCTCTCACCCTGTCTATTCCAAAATAAATTCCATTCTCTAACGCTGTCACATCTGCAATCAAAGATGGTCCGTCGTAGCCACCGGCTTTTCCCCAGTAGATATCTCCAATCGGCCGGAAATTTCGTTTGTAATTAAAATATTGTTTCCCATCAGATTGAGTCTTCGAATCGGTTCGTCTTCACCACTTTTGATACCATTTGAGCTCACATTTGTAGTGCATGTAAAAATAAATCCTTCGGAATCCATATAGACATTGTCATACTCTGTCGGAACAAATGATTCCAGTGCTGCACGCTGTGCCTGTGTGGAAAATTTCTTCCAGATATAATCCGCCCAGTCATAGGTAACCTGACTGGCACCGTAAAATCCGGTAAATGTTCCGTCATTTTCATACTTGACAATTCCCTTATTGACGTTATCCGCAATGCAGTACACTCTTCCGGCACCGTCCACAACCAGCTTATCCGGCAGGAAAGACAGCGACTGGTCAAATGTCGCATCTGTCGGCTTTCCAAATTCCATCAGATAATTTAAGTCCTTGTCAATTTTTAAAATCCGGTTATTTTCCTTATCACAGATATACATGATTCCGTCTTCATCGACACTGATATCTGTCGGTCCCGATAATGCAGTATTATCGCATCCTTTTATTTCATCAATAATGCGTACCAGTTCAAATTTTTCATTGCTGGTCCGGTTTAACTGTAAAATCCGGTTGTTTCCGGTATCACAGATATAAACCTCTTTTCCCTGTACACACATTCCCTGCGGGGAATTCAAATTTTTATCCAGTCCAAGTTCTGCCGCTGTATAAACTCCCACCGTGCTGTAAGCATCCGGAGAATACTGGATTTCTTCCCAGTAATCATAATTGTAGGTATATCCATTTTCGAGTCCATCCTCTGCATGGACATCCGCAAACGGTGAAAGTAACATTCCCGCTGCAAGTACCAGACCCCAAAGAATCTTAAAACTCCTTCTCTTCATCCTCTTTCCCTCCATCTTTAATCTTTCAGACCGGAGCTTGCCATTGTTTCAAGGATCTGGCTCTCAGACAACACAAAGATTAAAATCGGAACAACCATAACGACCACTGTTACTGCTGCTGCCTGACCGGTTCGTGCAATACCGCCGCTCTGAATCTGCTGCAATGCATAAACAAGCGTCTTCTTTTCCTCCGAGTAGATAAAGGTTGCTGCCTTGTTGTTCCACAGGTTTTGTACAGAGAAAATAATGAGTGTCAGCCATGCCGGTTTTACATTCGGCATAATAATCTGGATAAATATCTTCCATCGACTCGCCCCGTCTATCATCGCTGCCTCTACCAATGACATTGGCAGTCCCTCCATAAACTGTTTCATCAAAACAATCCCATGGGTGCTGCAAATGCCGGCACAATAATTGCCCAGTATGTATCAATCCATCCAAGTTTACTGATAATCAGATAGTTTGGGATAGCGGTTACATATCCGTTAAACATCAATGCCGTTACGACGATGGAGAAGAACAGCTTGCTTCCCGGAAACTCGTATTTTGCAAGAACAAACGCTCCCATGGATGCAATAATCAGATGTCCGGCAGTTCCTACAACCGTAATAAATACAGTATTGAATATGTATCTTGAAAAAGTAACCCACGACTTTCCCATCGTAACAAACAAATCCTGGAAATTGTCCATTGTCGGATTCTGTGCAAATACCTTCGGTGGGAATAAAAACAGCTCATCCAACGGCTTTAAGGCACTGCTGACCGCAAAGACCAGTGGAAATACCATGGCAAGTGCGATTAAAAATAACAGGAAATAAATAACGACATCTCCCACCACCGACCGGTTCGGTTTTCTTCTCTTTACTATTTTTTTCATATCAGGTCCCTACTCTTCCCAACAGATTCTGTATCGCTTTTTTACACAAGATCATGATGAGGAATAACAATGTCGCAATCGCGGAAGCATATCCCATCTCAAATCTTGAAAATCCATAGTCAAACAGGTGTGTTACAACCGTGCGTGCTGCGTAGTCCGTACTCGGATATCCACACAATGCCATCGTGACATCACAGACGTTAAATGCCTGGGTAATTGACATAATCGCACCGAATAACAGCATCGGTTTCATATTTGGTAGGGTAATGTACCACAATTCCTGCCAGCGGTTTTTGACACCATCCATGTACCCTGCCTCAAACTGTGAACGATCCACACCCTGTAATCCTGCCACGAAGGAAAGGAATCCGGTTCCAAGGCTCATCCACAGAATGACAATCATACATACCGGAAGCATATAATCCGGATTTGTCAGCCACAAAATCGGTGAATCGATAATTCCTAAATTCATCAGGAACGCATTCACATATCCGTATGCATCTCCACGGAAGAAGATGGAAAATATCACGTAAACGTTTCCTGCAATGGACGGTGCATAAAATACAATTACCGCTATGGTGCGCAGCCATCTCGGGAGCTCGTTAATAAGCCAGGCAAACAGGAAAGACAGTATGTATCCGAGCGGTCCCGTAATAACTGCAATCAAAAAAGGTATTTTTTATAGAGGTTAAGAAGATGTCATCCTGCAGGATCAGATTGATGTAATTCTGCAATCCGATAAATCTTGGCTTCTCTAAAATGTTGTAATAGGTAAAACTAAAAAATATGGAAGAGCATACCGGCAAAAGGTAAAATACAAAAAACAGGATTGCATAGGGTGCTAAAAACGCATAGCACGATTTGCTCTTCTTCGCCTTCTTTACCATGATGGAAAACTCATGTCGGCGCAGGATCAGATATTTTTTCAAGTACGTTTTCATTGCTACCCCCTATCAGTCTGTCGGCAGTCCAAATTCTGTCCGTTTCTTGATAAGCTCATCGTTAATGGTAATCGCATAATCAAGAATGGTTTCTCTCGGATCTTCCTTCTCATTGATAACTTTTCGAACTGCATTAACAATATGCCGTCCTGTATAATAACCACCGGCTACTTCCCTGAATCCAACCGCAGACTTCCACTGTTCTTCTAATACTTCCACATCATCTGCACTCCATGCAAGCTGATCAAATGCTTCCCTGTTGGCAGTTGCATATCTTGCTGAGGAACCAAGCAGTGCCTCTAATTCACGTCCAAAGCGTACCTGTGTATCGGTCTGTGCCCACCACTTCATAAATGTCCACGCATTCTGTCTTACCGTCTCATCCTCAGTCTTAATCATCATGCTGCAGGTTCCGGTGGAATATACGGAGCGGTTCTTCGTGACAGCTCCGGTTTCGTCTGTCACCTCTGTCGCCGGAATCAGTGTAAAATCCCATAATCCGCGAATTTCCGGTGCAGAAACTACTAATGTATTATATATACTGTAGTTTGCAATTCCTATCGGCATCTGTCCGGAACGGAAACGGCTGACAAAGTCATATTCCGTCGGCATTCCGTAATCATTAAAGAAACTTGTATAAGTAGCAAATGCATTTACACCCGCTTCGTTATCAATAATGGTTTTCTTTGCCTCATCATCATATACATCGCTGCCTCCCTGATAGAGTAATGTGTAAAACAATGATAAATCCGGCAACGTTGTGCTGGCAGTGGACGGTATTCCAACTTCCATATTGTTTCCCTGAATCGTCGGAAGCATATCCACAAGTTCATCCCAGGTATCCGGAACTGTAAGACCAAGTTCCTCTAAAATATCTTTCCGGTAAAACATCACATTATAAGTCTGCGTCTCCGGAATTGCATACAATCCGTCATTATATTCATACGCACGGTATGCGCTGTCATAAAATACCGACAATACTTCATCACAGTCCTCAAACTGTCTTAAATCCTCCACCGCATTTCGCAGTGCGTAATTTACCGGCTGGTCTGCACCTACAGAAAGCACCACATCCGGTCCTCTGCCCGCCACTACTGCGTTTAAGAGTGCAGTCGGGTCTACAATCTCAACGTTCACCTTTACTCCGCTCTCCGGTGTAAACGTATCGTCTACCATCGTCTTTAAAATCGTTCCCTGATCACGTCCTGTGACAATCCATACCTTTACAATTCCTTCATCTTTATCGCTGTAAACATCTCCGACCGCATCATAATCCACCACAAAGGATGCCGCGAATGATTTGATTTCATGCCAGATTTTTGCAAAAGCACTTGCCTTATCCTCCGGCACTTTGCTTCCCACGCTGTTGACCTCGATATAATCCACATCCAGTTTTGTTTCACTCATATTTAAGATAGCAGTTCCAAGGGATGTGATATTATCTTTAAATGTTGTAAAGTTTACCGTAATTTTGTCCGGACGTTTCAAGAACAGTTCCATCTGCTGTGCAAGTGTCTGTGCCGTTGCAATCTTTTCTGCTTTCTGTCCGGTGTAAGCCACCACATCATCAATAATCTTATATAACCGCTTTGCCTCAAGATCCATTGCTTCCATTACTTCCGGATATACCTGATTGATATTGTAATCGCGGTACTTATCCGGATTTGCTCCGGTATACACCAGAATCCTACGGTAAATCTGATTCAGACGGTACGTAGAGTCTTCGAGTTCTTCAAGGATTTCTCCCATTCCACCAAGTGTTGCCTCAAGTCTTAATGTGTGCTTTCCTGCTGCCAGATAAAATTCATATGGTGTTCCGTTTTCATCCGACAATGTCATCACATTCCAGTCATTGTCATATTCAAAAGAAATGGTTTCCACTTCCTGAAATGGCACTTCTCCGTCCAGATAAAGACACCGCGATGAAACACTTCCTCTTGCGTAATTCTGTCTTCCTTTTACCGTAATGTTGTAGAATCCATCCTCCGGCACTTCAAATTCCCATTCAATCCACTGTCCGGCTGCATTCCACGCATCCCCTCCGGTATAATTTAAAATGGTGTTTGTCACACTGTACGGCTCTGTGTTTGCGGAAGCCCTGTCATACTTTGCATAAAGAGATGGTTCTGAACGCAGTGTGGAATCCTCTCCCTGAATCTTGGTGACGTATTCCTGTGTTTCTCCAACCGTCTTCTGGTTTGCAAGATATGTTTCATAATCCCATTTTTCTTTTACTGCACAAAGAGTAACTGCGCGAAGGATGACTGGCTCATTGACTGCCTCAAGTGTGAGTTCATTTTCTCCTTTTTCAAAATAGAACTCATATGGTTTCACTGTATATCCCATATCATCCCGGCAGTAACTTCCCTGCCAGTCATATACCTCAACCTGTGTCGGCCGTATCTGGTTCCCTGATTATCCGTTCTCACTTCTCCGCCATCTGTCCACAGGCGGCTGAATGTAAGATTGGAAGCATCTGCAAATGGAAGTTCTCCGTTAATATACAGGCACGTTCAGCCGCAACGCCTCTTGACTCCACCGTCTGATATTCCAGATACACCTGATACAATCCGGCTTCTTTTACATCCACCTTCCAGGTAACCTTTGAGTTGTCTCCGGTATAAAGCGCTTCTTTAGCTCCGTCAAAATCCTGATACACTGTAACGTCTGTTCCCTCTTCATAATCACATACATCAATCGGGATGTCTTCTGAAGGATATACCGTCTCATGACTGTTCTGATATTCTGTGTAGGTTCCTTCCCTGCCCAGTCCGTCCACTTCAACGGTTAAATCGGTTCCCTGGTATTTGTCCTGATAATTTTCCACTGCTGACATCTGTTTTCTTACGATGCAGAATATCACGATTACCAGAACCACCCCGACGAGGATTATTCCCTTTTTTACCTCACCTTTCATAAACCCTCCACCACTCTTCCTCAACACAACGCACCTTTTTCGCCCCGGTGCACTTGTTTGTCTATTTCTCTTACAAGAACAATGATAGTCATTTTTGCACATAACCGCCTATCACATATTGCTTGTCATTTTTCAAATATTGCCCTGTTTTTTCTATTTCAGAATATTTTTATTAGTCAAATATTTACATTTAACAGTCATTATGCTAAAATTTATTCACGCTTTTTATATTTTGTATTATCAAAAGCGTGATTTTTGTCATATTGACGTATGTCCTAATATAAAAGCGGCAATTTTCAATATCAACGTACCTGATTACAAGAGCAATTTTTAATGGATGGTGGGAAGAATGGCGGAGGCAGAACTGAAAAATAATTATTTATCACTCTACGCACAGAATGCAGACTGGAAAGAACGTGTCTTAAAAGACGACTGTGAAATTGTAAAATATCAGAATGATCCTCTGTACGAATCTGGTACAACGAACAAAGTGAATCTTATGCCCCTCACTGGCATACTGCCATGGAGGTGATTATGCCGGTAGAAAATTACTATGACGTAATCACTGCTTCAAATTCTTATCATATAGAACCGGGAGAAATTCTTGTGATTCCCTCCGGTGAAATGCATCAGCTTATTGCACCGGAAAGCGGCATCCGCTTTATCTTTTTATTTGATTTGTCTGTTATCACTAAATTAAGGGGTTTTACTGCAATCCAGACACAGATGACAACCTGTATCTACATCAACAAAACTTCTTTTCCTCAGATATACGATGATTTTTATCAGCTTTTTGTGCAGATCCGCAACGAATATTTCAGTTTGAACGAGCTGCGGGAACTTGCCATCTACTCTCATCTTTTGAACTTCTTTATCCTGTACGGCAGGAACCACCTGAACAATGTACAGCTGTTTCCAAATGTGCGTATCTACAAACAGCAGGAATACCTTCAGAAGTTTAATGATGTGCTGGATTATATTGATGCTCACTATACTGAGGATTTAACCTTAGATGCCGTTGCCTCTTACAGCGGTTTTTCTAAATATCACTTTACAAGGCTGTTCAAACAGTATGCAAACACGACCTTTTATGATTATTTAAGCTACAAACGAATCAAAGTTGCAGAACAACTTCTGACAGAGCCAGAGCTTTCCATCACAGAAATTGCTTTCCGTTCCGGATTTTCAAGCATTTCCACGTTTAACCGCATTTTCCGGCAGCAAAAAAGCTGCACCCCAAGTGAGTATCGTTCCTACTATTGTAAGATGCAGCCTTAACATCTGTCATATATTTTCCACACGATATGCAAAGTCATAGAATTCTGCGCTTCCGCCTGTTTTGGCTGTAGAATAGGCAAACAATCCGTACCGGCATCCCATAAAATGGTCAAGTTTAAAATAGAGCCTATGGCTGCCCACTCGTTGCCATCTGTTTCCACTCCGGTAAAAAATTTCTGCCATATCCCGCATATTTGTAAAATCCACATGGATTTTCAGACGGATATCATCTCCTCCATAGGGAACCCGGAATCCTTCCGTTCCCGGCATATAATCCGGCGCCAGTTCATGAAACATACAATCCTGCAGTTTTCTGTTCCACATTACGATATAATAACGCCCATATTCTCTGGTCACACCAATCCATCCATAGCATCCCTGCAGCACACAAAGCCCTGCGAAATCCCCGTCCTTCAAATCAGAAGGTCTAATGTCACTTCGACCGTACTCTCCGGGTACATGGCGCGCTGCGTCAATGTATTAACCGCCTGAATCAGATTCACACTGATTTTTCCGGTTGTAATCCGGTATCCCCCACGTTTCGTCTGTTCCAGAGTGCCGCATCCGGCTCATGGTTCCACTGCCATACCGGTTTGATTCTTCCTTTTCCATCCAGTGTTTCTTCAAAAATTTCCGACGAAAAAACCGGCGTATATACATAGTAAGGTCTCGTACTTTTTACCCGAATCTCCGCTGGCATTTTCCCATTGTCTCCGAATACCGGACGTTTTTTGTCCCAGCTCACCGGCACTAACACCGGCATTTTTCCAATTGCCCCATGTTCCTGATACATTACCGAATACCAGTCTCCCTCCGGTGTATCCACAATTCCGCCCTGTGCAACACCCTTCATCGGAAAACCCAGATTTTCTGAAAAAACCATCTCTTTTTTAAATTCGCCATCCAGACTGTCTCCATAGAGACAGAGCTGCTCTCTCTGGGTCAGGTTTCCCTTCAGCCACTGGATAACAAAAATATAATAGGTTCCGTCTTTTTTATAAAAATGTGCACCCTCATAACTGATATACGCATCCTGCTTTTCCTCCACCAGAAGGCGTTCAAAACCGCCCTCCTTCGGTGCTGTAAGGGTATCATTGAGTTCTAATATCCGCACTTCATTAAAACCGTATCCCATATAGATGCGCCCATCTTCATCAAATAACAGAGATGGGTGATGATAGACCCCATCGAGGCTGCGTTTTTCCCATGGTTCATTAATATTTTTCGTACGATAAATGTAGGTTTTCCCGGTATCATAAGATGCAAAGCAGACATAAAAAGTATCTTTGTGGTAACGCAGACTTGCCGCCCACATTCCTTTTCCGTAAATGCTCTGTTCTCCTTCGAGCTGCTCCGCCGGCGTATCATCAAGTCTTTCAAATACATGTGCAGCAATCTCCCAATGCACCAGATCATAGGATTTTAAAAGTGTTCCGCCCGGGAAAAAATGCATCGTGGCACAAATCATATAATAGGTATCTCCCACTCGGATAACATCCGGTTCCGGAAAATCTGCACAAATGATCGGATTCATATTTTTAGCAGAATTTCCAGCTTTTAAGTTCATATCCTTCCCCTTCAAAAACAAAGAAAATATCGTGAGTACCTGTAACCGTTGCTGCCAGTCTGGCAGCGACCGTACCGAATTCTTCTTCGCTGTCCGCTGCAGCTTCAATCTCTGCTACTGCCTTTCCTTCCGGTATATCCATGTACACCAGAATTTTTCCCTGTTGTTTTCCCCTTATCTCAAACTGAATTTCCTGTGCACCCTCGCTGCCGAATGAAGCTCCATAAATCCCAATCCAGCTTCCGGTTGAAATTCCGGTCACAATCATATCACCGGAACCATAACGTACACTGTTTTCTCCATACGGAGCCGTACGGATTCCTGCCATTACTGCCATTGTAGATGCCATCTGTCTCTCATACGGATTCAACGTTCCTACCTGCGCAACTCCTTTTTCAGTTCCCTGATTGGTGTAATCGTCCCGTCCTCTGATATCGTTACGCGGTCAATATTGGTGCTGCGGTATCCCTTTAATACGCCCATCTCTCTTTCAAGAATTCTCGAGTGATATGCCATATACCACTGCTTGTGAAACTCGAACATACAATGATGATTGTTCCCGCCAACTCCAAAAAATGCTTCCGGATTTTTCAAAATCCCTTTTCCCTGTTTAAACGGACCCATTGGTTCATCCGCTTCCATTGTGACAATCTCGCCACATTCAAATCCAAGTTCTTCTTTCTTCTCCCACGGAACAGAGAAATTTGAGCAATAGGAGTAGATATATTTTCCGTTTATTTTATTAATTCCGGAATCCTCAAACAGATATGACACATTCTCAATGGTCTTTGGCTCCCCGTCAAGGCTTATCATATCTTTTCCGAGTTTTGCCACTCTTGCAGTTCCCGGATTTGCCGCCTGCTCCGGTGACGGAACCCCGCCGCCAAAATAAAGATAGGCCTCCTCACCATCGACAAGCACTGCCGGATCAAACAGCCAGGTTACCGACGCACAGCCGGGCGTTCCCTGGAAACTAACGGCTTCTGGATTGGATCTGTGAACGGACCTGTCGGACTGTCTGAACTGAGCACTGCAATTCCGTTTCCACCATTTGCAAAATACAGGAAAAATTTCATTTTTCCATCGATTTCCCTGCAGCTGCCGCCGGCGCCCATGAGTTGGTTCCCCAGGATGCCGCGCCCTTCTCCGAAGCCGCATAAACGCTTCCATGATCTGTCCAGTTTACCAGATCAGAAGAGGAAATTACATTTATCGTATAGATATTCGAGTAATTATTTTCTTTGATTTCTCCGGTTTCATCATAAATGAAATCATCGCCTGTCATGTACAAATACACCCGGTCTTCATAAACCATTGCATACGGATCTGCCCCAAACCGCTGCGTCATGACCGGATTTGCATTTCCAATTTTTTTAAGACTTTTTTTCATTTCCTTCTCCTTTTCGGGTTATGATATCTGATTTGTTTTTTCATGATAGCTTTTTTATTCCCCAAAATCTTCCTAACCCTTGTGATTCATTCCTCACATATTGCGATTTTCATCTTCTGCCGGTCTGCTCAAAAGAATCTCATCCCCACGCAATTCCAGTTTCACCTTATTGTCCCGAAGCGCTAATTTATCCCATAACTCTCTTGGAATCTGCACACGCCCCGCCTTGTCAATCACCGCATACTCCTCCTGTGTATCTTCATTGCGCCAGTCCACCGTAAGTTCTTTGAGACGGTCCGCATACTTCTCCTTAAGGATTCGCTCACTGCTGATTTTTCCATCGCGGATTGCCACTACACGCCGCACTTTCTTAGAAAGCGCAATATCATGTGTGACAATTAATATCGTCTGACCGTTCCGGTTTAATTCCCGGAAAATGTCAAAAATGATATCTGCTGTTTTGGTGTCAACGCTTCCGGTCGCTCATCCGCCAGAAGAAGTTTTGGATTATTGGCAAGCGCTATAGCAATCGCAATCCGCTGCTGTTCTCCGCCGGACATAGTATTTAAGCGATTATTCCGTTTTGCTGTCATACCCACCTGTTCTAACAGTTCAAGTGCCTTTTCTTTTTTCTTCTTCTGACCTGAAATGTGCATCGGAAGCATAATATTTTCCAGTGCTGACAGATATGGGAGCAGATTTCTCGCATTGTTCTGCCAGACAAATCCGACGGTATCACGCTTATAACACACCAGTTCCCGTTCCCCCATGGTAAACAGATTCTTTCCATCCACCAGAAGTGAACCGGCACTCGGACGATCTAATCCGCCAATCATATTCAAAAATGTAGATTTCCCACTTCCACTGTTTCCGATTAATGCCGTAAGCTCTCCTTTTTCCACCGTCAGATCAAGTCCCTGGAGCGCCAGTACTTCTGTCTGTTTTGATTTGTAAATTTTAACCAGACCATCCGCCTGAATCATTACTTCTGACATACCACTTCTCCATTCAATAATTCAATCTGCATATCTCCCGCATCCATCAGTCCCATATCGTGTGTCGTCATTAAAATGGTAACCCCCTCTGTCCGTGTGATTTCACGAAACAGTTCCACACCTCTGCTGCCATGGCACTGTCTAACTCCGCCGTTGGTTCATCTGCAAATAATATCTTCGGATGTCCTGCAATTGCACGGGCAATCGCCACACGCTGCTGTTCTCCTCCTGACATCTCCGCCGGCATATGCTTCATGCGCTTTCCAAGCCCCACCATCCTTAAACACTCTTCCACACGCGCTTTATTTTTCATCCGCCATCCTGCCATGCGGAGCGCAAATTCCACGTTCTGGTATGCATTCATAGTGGGCATTAAAGAAACCGCCTGAAAGACGAATCCCATTTCTGTCCTGCGCAGAATTTCACGCTTCCTTTCACTGAGTGTGGTAAGTTCCATTCCATTTAACATGACGCTTCCCGATGTCGGTTCATCAAGTGTTCCCAGAATATTCATAAGAGTCGTCTTGCCAGAACCGGAACGTCCTTTTAAGATGGTAAGTTTCCTGCCGGAATGGAGAGATTGATATTTTTTAATGCCGTAAATTCCCCGCCTGCCCCTTTAAACACACGGGTCAGATTTGTCACCTTCATTGCTTCTTCCATCCTTATTCCTCCCCAAGTTTCAGTGCTTTTGTGATATTCAGACGAAATACAAGCACAGTCAACACCACAAGGCATATTAACATCGCAGATAAAATTCCCCCATACAGCCGCATCTGGTCGCCGGCATCAGAGATAATCCGCATCGGCAGAATCTGATTTGCCGCTGCATACGTGCGCTGCAGCATCGGCACAAACATGGCAGATGTCATTTTTCCAATTCCGATTCCCGCAAATACTGCACACACGCCGGAAAAAAACTGCTCCATAAACAGCATCTTAAAAATTTCCCCCTTGTGCATACCACATGCTCTTAAAACTCCAAATACCATTTCTCTTGCACGTATGGACATAATCCAGTAAATCAGGTAACCAGCCGTACATAATACCAGCATCACAATAAAACTCATGGTAAGCACGCCGTTTGTTCCCTGCAAAAGAGGATCTTTTGAAACTGCTTCCATATCTTTTGCCTTAATTGTGATTTTTTTCACAGGTACATCATTTTCTTTTATCCAGTCATAAACTGCCTCTGTATCAGTTCCCGGTTTTAATGTCATCCACACTTCATACGGTGTCACACCCCAGAACTCCCAGAGCGTATACAGGTTTGCAATAATCAGAAGGTTCTCCTGTTTTACAACCTCCCCCTCCTCATTGACAGAAATGTCTGCCGGCTCGTAACCGGGCCAGTAATCTACAAATCCAAGTACTTTTCCTCTCGCCTCACTGCCATCTTTGTTACTGTAAAAAATAGTATCTCCGACATTGCACTCCAGTACATTTTTACAATTGGAAGATAACAGCACACCCTCCGGCTCCACCGCAAGTTCGTTTAAATATTCATAATAAGGCTGTGCAAGCAGTGCATCGGAAAGATGCGTGTTCTCTCCAAATTCCTTTGTATGAATTCCCATGACCGTCGCTGTCATCAAAACCTTGCTTTCTTTTTCACACTCGCCTTCCGTTCCATCAGAACTCTCGTATAGGATGCAGCACCCGGAAATCCCGCATATTTGCCATAATCCGGTTCATAGTACGTAAACGTAACATCCGGATTGATTCCCAGAAACGCCCTGTTATCCTTCCATACCTCCTGCAGCATCACATCCGCCCCATCGAGATACTCCTGGTTTTCCTCTGCATTCTGCAAAATCGTGCGTGCCACGGTTGCATGAAACATTCCAAGTGAGACCGTTAAAATTAAAAACAACATAATAAAATGCTGCCTGCTCCCGTTTTTGATAATCTCAAGGAACGCTGCATATTCCGCCGGCTTCCACCATCTCTTCCCAATCTGGTAAATGCCCTGCACCAGCCACGGAAGCAGCCGGATAAAAAGCATACCGGCTCCCAAAATAAAAAGAGAAGAGCTGACATAAAGAAGCGGATCCATCGTCTCCCCCTTTAATGCACTTTCTTCTATCATCGTCATCTGTCTTGAATAATTGTAATAACCGTAACAGCCCACTGCCAGAAAAATGACATCCAAAAAACAGCGCTCCCATAATTTTTTTCTGTGCACGCTTCTCTGCTGTTTTAATTTTACGATGGTTACCCTGCTGTGCCAGATCGCCGGAATTGTCATAATCAGAATACATACCGCCCCGGCAGCCGCCGCATACCAAAAGACCTCCTCCGTATAAGCAACCGTCAGGCTGTGCTCGAACTGGAACTGTAAAAAATGGTCTGCTGCCCCTAACAGTTTTGTAAAAGCACCTCCGAGTGGAATTCCAAGTATAGCTCCCACTCCCGTCAGAAAAATGCTCTGATACAGATACAGCAGAAAAATCTGCTTTCCGGAAGCACCACGGCTCTTTAACACCGAAATCTCATTCCGCTCCATCTCATAAAGCTGTCCGGAAATCATGAACAAAAATGCTGCTAAAAGAATCAGAACCGGTATTTCGAGTATCACAAGCGACCCATCGATTCTGACTTTTTTCCCCTGATAATCTTTTAAAATCTGCTCATAGGGCGGGACAGACATCGTGCTGCGGTAGTCACTCTCTTCCTCAAGATAACGGGTCTTTTGAAGCAGTGGAACCACCTGTGCATCACTAAGATTTTCATATTCAAACAAATGATAGTAATTACAGGTAATCGTATATTGAGCCGCCTGTTCTCCGCAGAAATTTTCATTGAAAATTTCTTCCTTTATCAGACACGCATTCTGAAGTTCCTGCTTTGTAACCTGCCAGTAAAAATCGGATGCATCTGTCTTCTGAAACACTCCGGTAATCCGGACTTTTATGGGGTTTCCAGCGGCATCTTTCACCGCATCCAGACAAAATGTGTCACCGACCATCACATTTAAAGATACCAGTGCGGTTTCGCTTACAAGCGCTTCGACATATCCGTCCTCTGTCATCCCACTCTCTGAGAGATTTTCTCCAGCGGCAATTTTAATATGTTCCTGCATTCCGGAAAGAAATGCCAGTCGTACTTCCGTTTCCTCTATTCCGGTCCGCTCATACGGAAATTCTGCTGCTGCACGCGCCAGAAGATAACAGCGGATATTTTCTTTTTCCTTTACCCCAAGTTCTTCTGCCAGATTGGACATGAATTCTTCCATCCGCGCAATTGTCCTTCCACCGGCATCCCGCTTGGAAATCACCCGAAACTGATTTCGTGCCGGCCAGTCTCCCTCTGTCTCAAGATATTCCGTAAATTCGTCGGCTAACATACGGTCATATGCTGCCTTGCGGTACATCGGAAAACTCACAACCGTTGCCACAAGCAGCACAATTCCCAAAAGCAGACAGACAACCATCCACTTTTTATGCCATAATTTTTGCAGCATTACTCCAAGCATACTACCATCCCCTCTTCCAATCCATCCAGAACCCAGTAATTTTTCGCATCATTTCCCCCAACAAGAATATTCTGGTTGACATAAGTTCCATCATCTTTGCAGATTGTCACATAACAGGCTCCCGCAATCCGCTTTACTGCCTCCTTCGGAACGGTAAGAACCCCTTTCATCTCTCTTACGTCGGCGCTCACTGACAGCTTCGTCCGGTAAAATCCACCGTTTGCCATGCAGCGGAAATCTGTTCCGTCATCTCGTGTGGCAGTCCGATATAGGCATCCGCACTTCTAGTTCTTCCGACAATCCCGCTTTGGATGCATTGATTACATTTCCTTCAAATACCGTGGTATTCCCAAGCGTGTCCTGATAAGATACCTGCACTTTATTTCCAAGGTTCAGCAGACCATTCTCATTGGAAACAGCAACATAACAGTTTTTTCATCTGCGATGACTGCAACTGTTTCACCAGACGCTATGGTCTCATTCTCCTTTTTGTCCATCGTCCATACAAGAATCCCGCTTTTGTCTGCGCAAATCTGGGAAATCTGCTCTGCCGTTTCAAGTTTTTCAAGTTCTTCCTGATAATTTTTTAACGCTTTTTGTCTGCGGGCTGCCTCTTTTTCATTTTCAAATGTTCCCGCATCACGATACGCGCTTCTTCACGTTCCATTTTTTTCTTTAATTCCTCTTTCGCAGCTGCATCCGTCTCCACCCGTATTTCTGCAATCTCTTCTCCTGCATTTACATAGGAAAACAGTTCCTTTTTATATCCTACCAGACAGACAGTCCCGACTTCTGCCGGATTTTTTACAACATAAGTAATCGGGCATTGGAAAGACCCACTCTCCTCAAAAGAAGCGGAAATACTTCCATACGAAACCTGCGCCGTGTCCTTTCCATGCGAAATTGCACTTTCCGACAGCGAAATTTCATCCCCTACTGAAACACCGGACAAAATTTCTGTATATACACCATCCGACATTCCCGTGACAACATCCGTCATGACTTTTTCCCCATTTTCAATCCGGTAGACATACATTCCCGATACACCCTTTTGCAATGCACTCTTTGGAACTGCCACAACGTTTTCCCGCTTTTCATAGACTGCGACAAGGACTCCGAAATCTCCGGCACTCAATGCACTTGTATCCCCATTTATCGAAAATGTGGAGTATTCTTGTTCGGATGCTTCCCGTTCTATCTCCTCACCAAGCTCGTAGGATGTTCCGTTTACAAAGAGATAGAACTCCTGTGCCTGCTTCCGTTTGGACTGCCCGATATCATTACAGGTAAACATTAACTCTGAAAAATCTCCAACTGCTACTACTGACTTTTTTGCCGGCACATAATCCCCTGGCGCAAATGAACCAACATTTACAACCATGCCATTCATATCTGAATAAAGGAGTCTGCTTTTCTGCTCTCTGTGCAGATATTCTAGCTGTTTTTCATAATAATCCGCATCAAGTGCATAGAGTTCTTCGTTCTGATTTAATGACAATTCATAACCACGGATATCATTCTCAATAAGAATCACCTGACGGTTAGAATAAGATTTTTCCTCCTCTGTCTCATCTTTTTGATTTTCCTTTATCTCCTCGATAAGTTCCTTCTGCTCCTTAATGAGATCCGTCAAATCCTTATATTCTTCTTCGTAAGTTTCCGTCAGATTCTTTTCCTGTTCCTCCACTCTCTTTATCTGTTCTTCAATGCCCTGTGCATCCGCCTTTGCAAGAACACTGCCCGATGACACTTCCGTTCCGGGTGCAGCAACATAGCTGAAAAAAGTCGTATCTTCCAAAAAGAATATTCTTTATTTTGGGATAAATATATCCCGGCTCCACCTCATAATCATACAGATTATGAAGCATCACCTTTTCCGTATTTGCATTTGCATTTACAGGTTCTAACAATGTAATTTCATCTGATGGATTTTCTGTTTCGACGGCACCGCATCCACCAATCCCAAGTGCTGCGGCAAGCAGTATCACCGCCATTTGTTTTGTCTGTCCCCTCATTTTACAATAATCAGATCCCCTTCTTCTAATCCTTCCACAATTTCTGCGTAGTCATTTCCTTCCAGCCCGACTGTCACCCATTTTGCCTCTCTTATCCATTGTCACCCTCTACGTACACATAGTTCTTTTCCGCAGCGGTATGGACTGCATAAACAGGAACACGGAGCACATTTTCCCTGCTGTCAAGTATCAGTGTAATCATACCGGTATTTCCAACTGCCAGCGTTAAATCCTGCATATCATCTCCTGCCTGAAACATCATCCGCTCCGTCCAGTTCTCCATTTCATAAGGGATTACATGAAAACATTGTCTTTTTCCACACTGCTTAACACAAATTCGACTTCTGTTCCTTCTTTGAAATAATCCTTCCACTCCATCAAATCCGAAGAAAAAACGCAATGCCCGTTATCACTGATTTTAAAAACAACTTCATTCTCGTCCGATACAGACGTATTCAGGTTTTCTTTAATGTAGGAAATCGTTCCATCCATACCAGCATACAGGTATGAACGTTTTTTCTCCTCCTCTAATTCAGCAAGACGGAGTTTTGCAATCTGTATGGCATCCTCGCAGTCTTCTTCCACATAACGGCAGTTTCTTTGTACCTCTTTAATCTGATAATCCATCTGGTCTTTTGCCTCTGGTGTCTCTATTCCGGTACGGTAATTCAGTTTAAGCGTATCTACATCATATTGACACTTCTTTTTTGCCTGACTTATGAGAAGTTCATTTCGTTCCACTACATACTCATATTCCTGCTGTTTTTCCTCTCCATCCATCACAAGCTGTGCAAGAAGGTCTCCTTTCTTTACCTCGTCCCCCTTTTTGACAAATACCGTATCCACCTGCCGGCCTGTCACAGGAAAATACAGTTCTTCTTCATTCACCTGCTCATACACACACGGTATCTTCTGGCTTAAGACCACATCCCCTCTTGTTACCGCAGCCATACTATATTCCACTTCGTTCTCTTCCTTTTCCACCACAAACACTTCCTCCGTGTTTTCTCCCCCACCGCATCCCACAAGAGATGCACCGGATAACACGGCACAAAGTATGTAAAAAAGGTTCCTTTTCTGCCAGTCATTTTATTCCCCCTTGTCCATGGCATCTTCCGGTCTTTCTACAATCTGCAGTTTAAAATTGGTAAAATCTGCTGTCCCTCCTGTCTCCTTCGTTGAAAAGTATGTAATGGCAAAACGATATCCCATGAAATGTTCAAGTGAATATACCATAGAAAGTGGTTCCCCAAACTCCTTCCACTGTCCATCACTTTTCCTGTAAAAATATGCCACATCTTTTCCATCCCGGAAGTCACATATAATTTTTAATTCGACAGATTCTGATTGTATTTTCATTATCTCACATTCCACCGGCTCCATGCAATCACTATAATGACTCCATTCTCCCTTCTCCTCCTGGTTTTTACCACATTTCTGCAAAACGAGAGCGTACTCCCCCGCTCTTTTGGTGACAGCGAGAAATCCATATTTGCTTTGCAGGACACCGATTCCTGCATAATCTCCCTCTCTGATATTTCCTGCATCCACCGTTATCTCCGCTGTACAACACGGTCCAAATGTCCGCTGCGTCAGTGTATTTTTTGCCTGTATTATATTATTACAGATATCGTTTGTTCTTCGTCTGAAATATCCACTCCGCTCTGCAAGTGACCACAGGGAATCATCCGGCTCATGATTCCACTGCCATACGGCATTTAGCGTTTCCCCTGTAAAATCATCATCCGCATACAAAGGCGTATAAACATACTCTGGTCTTTCACTTTTCGTCTCCATCATAAGTGGCACCTTTCCCTGCACCCCAAATACTGGAAATCCCTGTTCAAAACAGACCGGCACTAATACCGGCACTCTCCCGACTGCTCCGCGGTCCTGAAAAAGCATTGCATACCAGATTCCATCAGGACTGTCTACAATTCCCCCCTGCGCAACTCCGGCATTTTGATATTCCATTGCGTCGTCAAGTACATTTCCCCCCTTAAATTCTCCAGTCAGGGAATCCGCCACATAGCACGCCTGCTGCCTGCGTCCATTCCCGCCCTTCGGCCAGTGAATAAAAAAGGCATAATATCTCCCCTGAATCTTATACAAATGACTTCCTTCAAATCCAAGTCCATAGTCATCCGTATCAGAAAGGACCCTCCGGTGCAGTCCGCCCTCCTTCGGTCCGCTTAAATCCTCTGCAAGCTCCGTAAGATAAATATCACGATTCCCATACATCAGATACACGCTTCCATCGTCCTCAAAGAACAGGGAACAGTCGTGATAAAATCCCTCTATCTGATGTTTCTCCCATGGACCACTCACCTCTTTAGCTGTATATAGATAGGTTTTTCCGGTATCGTTTGCGACAAAGCACACATAGAAGATTCCATCATGATACTTAAGCGACGCTGCCCACATTCCCTTCCCGTAAATGCCAATGCCATCACACAGGCGCTGCCCCGGTGTATGGTCAAGTGCCGCAAATACATAAGAAGCAATTTCCCAGTGAAGTAAATCGTAGGAGCGAAGCACCACTCCTCCCGGCATCATATGCATGGTCGTACTAATCATGTAATATGTATCTTCTACACGAATAATATCAGGGTCCGGATAATCAGACCATATGACCGGATTTTCTTTTTTCATCATTTTCCCCCTCATTCCCTGTTTATTTCCAGATACGGTAATTTCCACTCAGCGCAAGCATTGCAAACAGATACAGAAAATTATCATAATAGCGCCTGTCTCCTGTGCGAAGCGGTGTTTCCCAAAACCTTTTTACACACTCCACGGCATATTTCCATCTGCCGCTAAAGATGCCTGGGCATTCACGGCGATAATGGCAGTCGGATGCAGTGCCTTCTCTTCAAGCCTTGTTCCGTCGATCAGAAAAACTCCATCCCAATGTTCTCTCTGTTCCTCACAGTAGAATCGCTGGAGCGGTTGGCATTTTCCACCTGCCATGGGTCTTTTTTAAACCACAGATAATCCAGCCCGATATTTGCAATCGTGCGATAGGCATCGCTGTAATACCAGTCATGACGTCCAAACCACTGTACATCCCCCTCATGAGGTTTTCCATCATAATCCGCATATTCTGCACATAACCCGGTTTTTTCATGACAGGCAAGATGCAGATAGTCCCGGCTCGCCTCCGCTGCCTTTTTCCAGAATGTACGGTCTTTCTCATCTGCCCACAACGCAAACAATTCATAAAAATGTGGCAGATGATAGGACGGATCTGTAAATTCTACATTTGTGATAAATTTAATCAGATGAAGATCCGGATTCCACATCGGTTCTCCCGGATGCCCCTCTTCCCCCTTGTGAATACACTCAGACAGAATTGCTCGCGCCTCTTTGCTATATGCGAAAATTCCATCCCCATCTCCCCAGCGGTTTGATGCAAAAAAGAGTGCCATTGCAAAAAATTCTTCTCCATCGGGCGCCGGTCCCTCGGCATTTTTGCTTCCATCAACCGCACAGGACCACGCAAAATAATTATGCCCGCTGCCGCCTTCTAAATACATATATGTCCGCGCCCATTTCCACAGACGGTCAAATTCCTCTTTTCTGTCAAGCTGTACGCACACCATCATGCCATAGGACATTCCTTCCGTGCGCACGTCATGATTTCCGGTATCTTCCACATACGCCATATCTTCCCCGACTTCATGATAAAAGCATTCCTCCTTTGTCCCATGAAAAATACGACGGAATGTATCCTCTACCCTCTGCTCTATTTCTGCCTCTGTGTAACCACACTCCTTAAAGACATTCCGGTAAATTCCTGTCTCAAATGCACCTGTCATCTATTTTTCCCCCTTCACAAGATTCTGTTCTTTTACCACTATCATATCTGTTTTTTTATCCAAATACTTCCTAACCCTAGCCTTCTTTTTCCCATATATTGCGAAATGCCCCGCCTTCCGGCGGAGCATTTTTACTCGTCTCTTCTAATATGTCACTGTCAATTTCTGCGGTGCATTTCCGGTCAGTGCCGCACTCCTTGCATCCGGCTGGCAGCGCCCACAAAAATATCATACGCACCTTTTTCAAGTGTGAAGTTTCCCTTCTCGTCATAGAGCATAAACGCTTCCGGCGAAAGGTGAATTTCCTCTGTCACAGATTCGCCCGGCTTTAATGTTATTTTTTTCACATACTTAAGCTGTGGATTTGGCGTCCCCTCCCGCTTTGCCTTTACATACACCTGTAAGGTTTCGGTGCCCTCCCTGTCTCCGGTATTAGTAACCGTAACCTGTAATGTAATTCCATCCTGTGCATCAAACGGCTTGACACACTCTAAGTTTCCATACGCATAGGTCGTATAAGACAAGCCATAGCCAAACGGATAGAGCGCCTCATTCTCCATATAGCGGTAGGTTCTTCCCTTCATCGCATAGTCTGTAAACTCCGGCAGTTCCTCGGTTGTCTGATAAAACGTAATCGGAAGTTTTCCTTCTGGGTTTGCCCCTCCAAATAAAATCTCTGCAATGGCAGCCCCGCCCTGCGCACCCGGGTAAAAACCGTCAAGAATTGCGTCAACGTGTTCATCCTCCCAGGAAAGAGCCATCGCACTTCCGGCAAGTAAAACTACAATTACCGGTTTTCCGCTTTCCTTTGCGATACGGATGATGTCCGGCTGTAAGCCCGGAAGATTCAGGTTCGGCTTATCACCGCTTCCGTACTCATTTCCGGTATCTCCCTCTTCACCCTCAAGCGTTGCATCAAGTCCTACCACTGCAATGACGACATCACTCGCCTCGCAGACTGCCCGCACCTCGGAATCCCGGTCGTGCTCCATCGCAAGATTACTGGTGCGGTCACGGTAGAGGTGGCAGCCTTCCGAATAAAGAACACGCACGTTCTCCCCGACATAATCTTCGATTCCCTCTAACACTGTGATATAGCGTGAAGAAGTTCCCTCATAATTTCCAACAAGTGCCTTGCGGCTATCGGCATTTGGTCCGATGACTCCGATGGTATGTAATTTCTTCTTATCGAGTGGCAGGATATGATTCTCATTCTTTAACAGTACCACAGAACGTCTTGCCACCTCACGGTTTAATTTCCGCATTTCCTCGGAATCCACAACGGTATACGGAATCTTATCGAATGGATTCTCTTCTTTTTTATCTAAAACGCCTAATTTCATGCGCGCCATAAACAGATTTTCCACTGCTTCATCGAGCCGTTTCTCATCTACCATTCCGTTTTCCACCGCCTGTGTCAGAAAATGGAACAGATTTCCACAATTAAGGTCACATCCATTGTTCATTGCCATAGAAACCGATTCCACCGGCGTACTTGTCACCAGATGTCCCTCATGAAAGTCTTTAATTGCCCAGCAGTCTGAGGTAACGTGTCCTTCAAAGCCCCATTCTTTTCGCAGAATATCCTGTAACAGATAGCTGTTTCCACAGCATGGTGCCCCATTTGTCCGGTTGTAAGCACCCATCACTGCTTCTACTTTTCCCTCCTGCACGCAGGCTTTAAATGCCGGCAGATAGGTTTCCCTTAAATCCTGTTCGCTGACCTCTGCATTAAATTCATGTCGCACACTTTCCGGTCCGCTGTGCACTGCAAAATGCTTTGCGCAGGCTGCTGCCTTTAAATAGTCCTCATCATGCCCCTGTAACCCCATAACATAACGGACTCCAAGCCGGCTTGTAAGATACGGATCCTCTCCGAAAGTCTCATGTCCTCTCCCCCACCTCGGGTCTCTGAAAATATTCACGTTCGGTGCCCAGAAAGTCAGTCCCTTATAGATATCTGTGTCATCGGCTTTCTGCTGCATATTAAACTTTGCTCTCGCCTCTGTGGAAACAGCATCTCCCACCTGCTCCAGTAAATCCTCATCAAATGTAGCAGCCATTCCGATTGCCTGTGGAAATACGGTTGCCGTTCCCGCTCTTGCCACACCGTGCAGTGCCTCGTTCCACCAGTGTACGCCTTTATCCCAAGTCTTGGGATTGCAGGTGCCTGATAAAGCGTCTGCCCGACCTTTTCCTCCAGCGTCATCTGCGCAACCAGCTCTTTGGCACGTTTACGATACTCTTTTAATTTTTCCTGATTCTGATTTAATTCCATCTCTTTCCCTGCCTTATTCTCTCTTATGTTATTTCTATTCACTGCCAGTTTCCAGGTTTCGGTTTACTCACCCGGATAACCCGGCTCCGTTCCAGATTCATCAGAAGGAGCAGTCTTGCTTCATCTCTATATTTTGGCTCCATCAGATAGTAACAATAGGTATCAATCAGATTAAAATAATCTGCTGTGCGTCCTTCAATTTTAAAATTACAAAATCCCATTGGCAGATATTTCTCCCATATGTCCTCTGCCGAAATAAAAGTCTTGTATTCCTGAATATCATAGATGGTGTTACAGTTTCCGTATTCACAGTGCCAGCCGGGCACTGGTATCTGTTTATCTGCCGGATGCCTGCGGTTCTTTAATGTTATGCGCTGCTGCTTCGCAATTGTGCGGTAATGCTCTCCTCTTCTTGGGCATTCCGGAATACAGCATGCATTAACCAAAAGTTCACAGCGGGATTTATCCGTAATCTTTTGCAATTCCCCGAACTGGTTATTCAGATTATAATCAAGTACCACCAGTCCATAATCCTTTTTTAATTCCTCGTTGACACCTTCAATACCACGGATTTCCTTACAGGTAGAACTGTTTATCGTAAATCCCGGGTAATTCTTCCTGATATACGCCTCTAATATCGGGGATACAACCAGCACCTCATTCTTTCCGTTGTCCGCCGTCTTCATACAGAAATTGCAATAGGCATCCGCAAGGTCTTCCTCTGTGAGCAGCGGATTTGTATAAGTGTAACGCACCGGAATTCCTCTGGTATTTATGCTCTTTACCACTTCTTCCACAAAGCGTCTGTCACACTGATCCCCGTTACTGAATCTTCCACCATTCCACAACGAAGTTGGAAATTCCCCAAAGAAAGATGCAATCTCAATATTATCCTGGAAATAATGAGGATATTTTTCTTTGAGGCTGAGAAGCATCATATTTAACGGATAATTATAACGAAGCCCCGGAAGATGAAATTTTGCCGTCATTTTCATGATTTATTCCTCCACAAAAACCCAGTACGAAGGTTTTGCCTCATAATTGTCATCAAACAGCAGCGGACACTGTTTTCTGGTTCCATCCGATGCTCCGCCCACATTGTTTGCCGTCTGAAGCCACGAATATTTATCTACCACTCCCCAGACGGTCATACCGGAAATATTAACGCCATCCGCTTTTAATTTCTGCATTGCCTGGTAAAGCTTCTGATACCGTTTTGCCTGCCTGTCAAACTCCTCGTCTCTTGTGGCATCTGTTCCGTCATAGGAAGCACTCGCTGCCATATCCAGTTCTGTCACCTGTACTTTTCCGACAATTCTTGCAAACGTTCTCGCTGCCCGCTCAAATTCATCTGCACTCGGACTTTTCTCCGTCTGGTAATGCCCCTGCATTCCCATTCCGTCAATCCTTGCCCCTTGTGTATTCTTTACATCCTCAAGAAGCTGTATGATTCCGTTTATTTTCACATTGTACCACTCGTTATAATCATTGTAATACAGTTCTACATTTGAAGGCGCATACCGGTTTGCAAACACAAATGCGTTACAGATATATTCCGGACTCCCGTAAACTGCCCACCAGCTTGAATTTTCTGCATCACTGCGGTAAGTACCCGTATTGTCACTGACCGCTTCATTCACTACATCCCAGCCATAAAAAAGTTCTCTGTATTTGCTGTCTTCACCGGTAAAATGTTCCAAAACGGTCTTTATGTACCATTCCTCACGCCTTGTCATCGTATCTTTATCTACATAGTCCCGGGTTTCATCATAATTCTCATGGAAAAACCACTCCGGTGTCTGGGAATGCCACACCAGCACATGCCCTCTGACCCGGATAAAATTATCCGGATGTTCCTCGTTCCACTCTAAAATCACATCAAGAATCTGTTCTGCAAGACTGAAATCCGTTTTGGGAACAGCCAGTTCTTCTCCGTTTAATGTCACGGTCTCCTGTCCCGGACACACCCTGCTGTAACCAAATTGCATCCGGTTTCAGTTCATTTCCAAGCGTGACGGCGTTAAAATGTCTTGTCACAAGTTCCATCTCACGTTCGTCTTTAATGTCAAATCCCGTGATGCTGGTTCCCGTAATAAAATCTTCCCCCATTACCGCTCCAATTGCATCTTTCAGCGGGACTTCCATTCGTTCTGTTCCTTCCGTATCTGCTCCTGCATCCGCTTCTGCAATCTCGCTTGTTTCTGTCATTTCAGACATCAAATCCACTTCCTCACGCTCCTCTCCATTACATCCTGCCAGTGTCATCATACCCCATACCATGCACAATGCTGCAAATTTTATTTTCCATAAACGATTTCTCATATAAATAATCTTGCCTTTCCCACAACAGGCAAACCTTGTGCCTGCTCTCACTTCATTCTTCCTGCCCTGCTGTTTCAAGCACCGTCTCCACTCTTTTAAATTCTTCCAGCACATCCCTTTCTTCCGTCACATCTAACATCGGTGCCCCATCCACATCAAAATGTACCCGTCTGATTCCGCTGCTGCGCGGTCCCTCTTTTCCCGGTCTCGCATGATACGTGTTCCAGGTAAGTCCATTTTCATCCATCACATATGCGTTGTGTCCGGTTCCATACTCTCCCGGTACACTGCGTGCAGTCAGAATCGGATAGTTATATTTCCGCCAGTTTGATGCATCCAGCAAATTCTTTCCTTTTTCTATTTCAAGGCATCCAACCACATAGGTAACATCAACTGCCGCACTCGAAAAGGTAACGTAAAGTTTTTCTTTCGTCTGTAATGCGAACGGTCCTTCATCTACAAATGTATGGTTATTTGCCCACCCATACTCCGGTTTTGACAAAATCACCGGTTTCGTCAATAACTGCTCCGGCTTATCCGGATTCAGTTTTGCGATATAAAGCCATGCTCCGAGGTCTTTGGGCAGAAACTGTCTCTGCGACCAGATGACATAGTAATCTTCCTCCCAGAAAAAGCAGGTCATATCCAGTGTAATTTCTTTTCCCGCTTCACAAATATCACTGCCATCTGCGCACTTGATTCGTTTTGGTCTTGACCAGTCTTCCCTGCAAACCGGATTGCCACCTTCCCTTAACTCCATCAGGTGGCTTTCTTCCCAGTAAAATTCCCCCGTCGTCGCCGCATGAAAAATATAGAGTTTTCCATTTATCTCATGAAATTCAGGTGCCCACAAAAGTCCGCCGATTTCCGGATAGGTATCCGAGTCCAGAATCAGATGCTCCGGTGCACAGACAAGTCCTTCCAGCGTATCCGCCTCCCTGATATACAGTGTGTGGTTTCCATCTGCATCGTTTGTTGCAATAAAATAATACTTTCCATTCCATCTTGCCACACAGGGGTCTGCGCGGTTAATTGCAACCGGAAATGCAAAATGTTCCTGTCTTATCGCTCCTTTAACAGTCTGCCTTCCCCGCTTTTTAAAATCAATGTCCGCCTTTTCCCAGTCCACCTTCCGTCTGACCGTTGTTCCATCACTGTAATACAAAACAGCATCCTGCTTCTCTAGTTCCTCCCAGGAAGAAGCTGTCACCTGTTTCGGAAAGGAAACCCCCGTGTTCACCGGCGTCCACAATTTTTTTCTCAGATAATCCGCCTGCTCTTCTGTGATTTCAAGAATATTTCCACTGACACATCCTTCCGGCAGATGCCGTTCTTCTCCCGGCATCCTCTGCACCTCTCCCTGCAATTTTTCTTCCTTCTGCTGTGCCACCGCCAGTTCTTTTTCTGCCAATGGTTCCACACATTCCGCAGTAAGATTTGGGACTTTTCCATAACGAAGGATTCCATCCTCCTCTCTCCAGCAGATAACGTACGCTCCAATTTTCTCTTCATAATAACAGGAAACTGTGTCAATAAAGGCTTCTCCCAGTTTTAAAAGTCCAAGCTCCCGATAGGAAATCAGGTTTTCTGATTCCCATACCAGAACGCTTCCTCTGCTCTCCTCATCATTCTGTCCTTCTGCTTCAACCCGGACAGCCATCACTCCAAATCCGCCATCCTTTTGCTTAAACAGCCATGGGCTCTTTAAACTCTTTGCATTCAGGGAACCGTCCGGATTTTCCGTTGCTTTTGCAAACAATACCCCTGAATTATGATTGAACGGTGTAAAACTTTCCTTCTCCGTTTTGATTGCCAGATGCATACTGTATGCCAGTTTTGCTTCATAGCACTCATTTTCACACACAGTACGTGTATACCCCATAATTTCTGCCATTTTTCAACCATACCTTTCCGTATCAAGAACATCCCCGCTCATCAATACTCTGCTATCTCCTATGGCTTTATCTTAATCTATCTCCCCCGCAGTATCTACCTAGTTTTTGTCACACACTCCCCAGTTATTGCGAACGTTACAGCAAAAAAAGCTCCCACAAAATGACTTTTTGATAAATCATTTTATGAAAGCTCTCTTTGTCACAAACTACAGGCGCACGGTCTGTCCCCCCGGAATCACTTTGATTTCTCCGTCAACACGAATCCAGATATCCATCGCATTCGGATTGTATACAAGGTCTCCGTCCAGTGTAAATCTCAGATTTTTTGCCGCCTTCATATAGTCCACAATCTGGATATTCGTTGCGTACCAGATATCCTCCTGTCCGCTCATCATCTCACAGAATTCTTCCATCAGCTCCCAGTTATTGTCGCGGTCAAATTCGTAGCTGTGTCCCCACACATACATCATATACATATACTGGGTCTTTTTGAGTTCTAAGAAACGCTTTCCGTTCTCAATCAGGTTATGGTTGTGATGGCAGGTTGCTTCCCATGCAAGGTAATTTTCCGGCATGGAAAATCATCCGTATTTCCAACAATGCGGCTGTACTCGATACCAAGCTTTGGCAGAAGCTCGATGATTTCCCTATTATAAGAACCGTTTGGATAAGAAAGTCCCCGCACCGGATATCCTGCGATACGCTCGATATATCTGCGGTCCTCAAGCACCTGTACTGCCACCTGTTCAACCGGGCTTCTTGCAATCGTCGGGTGGGTTACGGTATGGCAGGACATCTCGTGCCCCTCGTAAAGAGCCTTCCACTCCTCAGATGGAATCCGCTCCGGTCCGTGCATCCCGGAATTTAAGTGAAAAGTTCCCTTGATTCCATAGTGGTTAAATATGGAAACGAGCCGTCTGTCTGCCAGTTTTCCGTCATCATAGCTCATCGTTAAAACCTTGTGTTTTCCTTCCGGAAAACAGATATAAATTACCTTCATTGCATCACTCATTTTCTGTTCCTCCTGTGCCTTTTGCACATTTTATCCTATCTGCTATTTTACACAAAAACAGAGCATATCTCAAGCGGATTCTACTCCATCATAAGTTCTTCCACTGTCACAAACACATAACCCTGCTCCTGTAAAGTATCAATGATTTGAAACGCCGCTTTCACGGAGGATTCCGATGCGTCGTGAAGGAGAATAATGTCATTTTCCTGCACTTTATCAAGGACGCGTGCTGCAATGACAGAAGAATTATCCGTTGCCCAGTCCCGCGGGTCTACATCCCAGAGCACCTCCATCATCGTTGTCTTGTAGTCAAGATTTTCCTTCCAGCAGCCAAACGGCGGTCTGATATACTGTGGATACTCCCCCGTCAGTTCCAAAATCACCTGGTTCGTCTTATCGACCTGCTCCACTGCCGCCTCATCGGTCAGATTGCAGAGGTTTACGTGCTCATAGGAATGGGTTCCAATCAAATGTCCGCCCTCATGAATCTTTTTTACAATGTCCGGAAATTTTTCCGCTTCCTTCCCCAACAGGAAAAAAGATGCCGTCACGTTCCGCTCCTTTAAGCCCTCAAGCAGTTCTTCCGTATAATCCGGGTTTGGTCCGTCGTCAAAAGTGATCGCCACCTTTTTTTCTGCGATATCTTCCAGTGCCGCAAAAGAAACGGTTTCTGCCGCCTTTCCATGATTTCCGCCCCACTGACAGACTGCTGCCGCGAAAATAACTGCGGCGATCAGAACATCTTTCGGATAACTATGTATTTTTTTATTATGAACCTCTCTCATAAATAAAAGCAATTTTTCTATCACAACGCCCCTGAACCGTTTGCTTTTCTCTTATTTGTAATATATGACTGGTGTTGTGGCTTTTATACATACTATTTTCTACCAAAAAGGCAGTTATCACTTCCTTGATAATCTCTATTCCTGCGCTGTTTTTTGCGCATCTCAAGTTTGTGCGTAAGCACAAATCTTGCGTGTGAAAAATCTTATTTTTCACACTAACTGCCCCATATCCTGTTCTCACTCAACTGTACATAATTTTCTCGCTGTCAAAAATCTTTGCTAACCCGGCCGTCATAACCAGTGCATACAAAAGGTTTGCCACGATTGTTACCACAAAATTAACAGGCACAAGATCAAAGGAAAAAATTCCATTCATGCACTGTACACTGTTATAAAACGGGATCAGATACCAGTAAACCTCCTTCGCGCACCATCCCGAACATCGTCGACACACCGATCAGCATGACGACGATCATCAGAGGCGAAACCATCGTTCCTGCCTCTTTGACGCTCTTTGCCAGGCCGGACATCAGGGAGATTGCACCGATAATTACCAGAACCGTACTTAAAATGACAAATAACAACAGTACATAATCCGTTCCACTGTAAACTGCAGCGCTCATCGCACCCGTCATACTGTCATCCTCAAGCGCCGCACCGCCCATCAGATTCGGAAGTGCCAGCATCGTGCCGATAAAGCTGGAAACTCCGCCCAAAGTCCGATGACACTCAGACTTAAGACTTTTCCGACGGCAAGCTCGCTGCGTTTCATCGGTGTGACAAGCAGCGTTGCGATCGTTCCGCGCTCCTTTTCCCCGACGATGGATTCCGGGGCAACCGCCATACAGCCACTGAATAAAAATGACATCAAAAGCATCGGTAAAAGCATGGAAAAAAGCTGCGCGGAAGTATCTTTTTCCGTTGCAACATCATATTTCACACCTTCTTCGGCATTGATATCAAACTTATTTGCCAGAGAAGATTCATAATCATCAAAAACCTGATACATCTGATTGTAGATCGTCGACGATTCCGTCGAAACTGAATTATAGTACATGTTGATATCCGGTGCTGCCTGCGTGGTATCTAACGGATCATATGCAGCGACAGCCGCATCAAAATCCGACTGGAACACCATCAAAAGATCTGCTTCCTCCGCCTCGATCTTTTCTAAGACATCAGACTCTTTTTCTACTGTAATTTCCGTCACTTCCAGATCAGACTCTGTCTTTAAATAAGAAAACGCCTCCGGCAGATCCACCGTATAGATCTGATATACATAATCCTCCGAAGCGGCAAACTGCTTCATAATTCCCTGCCCCAGAAGCGTATACAAAATATAGATCATAAGCCCCGGCATTAAAATTGTGGTAAACACCAGTCTCTTATCTCCGAAAAAGCGGGCAAACTCTTTTTTCATGATTGCAATCATTTTTTACTCATACTATCTCACCTGCCGTTTCCCGATAGATTTCAAAGAACTTATCCTCAAGTGGCATTTCCGCCGTCACATGGGAAAGCGTGTCACACAAAACCATTTTTCCGTTGATGATAATGCCGACACGGTCGCAGATCTTTTCGATCAGTGAAAAAATATGTGTTGATACAATGATCGTTTTTCCTTCTGCTTTCAATTCCTGCAGAAAATCGGTCACAACTTTCGCCGTGATAACATCAAGTCCGTTTGTCGGCTCATCAAAAATAATGATCTGCGGATCATGCACCAGTGAAATGATCAGGGATACTTTCTGTTTCATACCGGTGGAGAGATTTGCAACCTTCACTTCCGCAAACTCATCCACACCAAATTTCTGAAACAGGATACGTTTTCTCTCATCCCGCTCTGCCTGATCGACACCGTATAATTCTGAGAAAAAATCAAACAGATAGTTCGGAGTAAAAAATTCTTCCAGTTTTAATTCACTCGTCAGAAATCCGATCTTTTTCCGAACACCGTTCGGATCTGTCACAATACTGCTTCCGTCAATCAGAGCATCACCTTTATCCGGTTTGATCAGCGTTGCTAACATGCGAAGCGTTGTTGTCTTTCCCGCTCCATTGGGCCCTAATAATCCAAAAACTTCCCCCCTGTAAGTACAAAAGGAAAGATCATCCACCGCAACCTTAACTTTTTCCGTTGTCTTTTCTAATTTCTGCTGTTTTTTTGACAAGTGAAATGTCTTGGATAATCCACTGACTGTCAATAACTCTTCCATAACCCTCTCCATTAAAAATTTCTATATCATGATCGTGATCTACACTCGCTTCGCTCGGCAGTCTTATTATATCGTTCCGTCATCCATACTGTCTTCAATATCATCATAGATATCATCGTAAATATGATCATAGATGTCATTATAGCTGCTATAAGATCCAAGTCCTGTAAAAAAAATCAGGATATACAGAATAATCGATGCTGCAAAACCGATTCCACCTGTGATCAAACCAACGATCGCCATTCCTTTTTTGTTTCCTTTTACCAGCTGTAAAATACCGAAAATGATTGCAAGGATACCGGTGATCCAGCTGATACAAGTGCAGAACAGCAAAACGGTGATGATTCCAAGTATCAACGACGCAATACCAAATCCTTCACTTTCTGACTTGTTATTGCCATTTGGCTGTCCATAATTATAATCTGTACTGCCGTTTGACTGTCCATAGTTATAACCTGCACTGTCATTTGACTGTCCGTAATTATAATTTGTATTGCCGTTTCCATATGACGTATTTGTATAATACGGATTGTCTGTCATAGTCTTTTCTGGATTTACACGCTCTTCATTTCCGGTCACAGTCTTCTCTAAATTTACACCTGCTGTACCATCAGTCGTACTTTTCTCCAGGCTGACAGGATTTCCCTGATTTACATTCGGCTCATCATTTCCATAATTCCAGTTATTTTCTTCACTCATACTCTCACTACCTCTTAATTAAATCCGACCACTTTCTGTGACAGTCGATATGCCGCAACCGAAATCTTTCTGCCTCCCTTGCCCGGCAGATTCATTGCATTTCCCATAATTCCGGCGCGCAGATGATGGAATAAACGGATGTCTTGATCCTTAATATATTTCCACAGTTCACGTTTTTTCAGAAGATTTTCCTCAGTGCCGGAGCGGATCAGCATAATCGTGGAAATGACCGTGATGATTTCCAGATAATTAAACATGTAATGACGCAGTTTTCGGTTTGGAATCTTCCAGAGATCAAATTCATCTACCATAATCTTATTTACATTGATCTGCTGGTCGATACGGCTGATCATCACTTTCTCATTGACCGACTGATCTTCCCTGCCAATAAAGTAACGGTAAAAATCTACATCCATATAATACAGTGTTTTTACACTTGGTAATGGTTTGTACACATAAATATTATCCACATAAAATGTATGTTTCGGCAACTCTAATCCACATTCACGCAGCAGTTTTGTACGATAAATCACAGAATGCATCAAAATGTACTGACCCTTTCTGAAACGTGACACATCATTCCAGGTAAAAATCTGATTTTGGGGCAGGTTCGTGTAGTGCATCACTTTTTTATGATGCGCACCTTCTTTTTCATATACATAATTGGCAATAAACATATCCAGGGTCTGATTGCCGCCGGTCAGCTCACGAAGTTTATCTAAAATCTTCTTATAAGCCTCCTCATCTACCCAGTCATCGCTGTCTACCACTTTAAAATAAAGTCCTGTCGCATTGCGGATTCCAGCATTGACAGCCTCTCCGTGTCCTCCATTTACCTGATGGATTGCACGATGATTCCCGGATATTTCTTCTCATAGGCATCTGCTATGTCACCGGTGCTGTCTTTTGACCCATCATCAATGATCAGGATCTCAACATCATCGCCACCCGGCAGCAGGGATTTGATACAGTTTTCCATGTAATCCTGTGAATTGTAACACGGGATCGCAAATGTCAGTAATTTCATATATGAATCCTCCGATTATCTTTTTGTATTTTCTGCCATGATCGCATCAGCAAGTTCCATCGCTTTTTTCGTCATCGCATCGATATTATAGTATTTGTATTCTGCCAGTCGTCCGAGCAGATAAAAATGCGGCAGTCCACCTGCAAGCGCATGATATTTTTCATAGAGTTCCTGGTTCTTTGGCTCTAATATCGCATAGTAAGGAATTTCTCCCTCCGCTCCTGTGTAGGCAAACGGATACTCTTTCACGATTGTGGTTCCGTCCGTGTTCTTTTGTCCGGTCAGATACTTAAACTCTGTGATTCTTGTAAAATCCTCACTGACCGTGTAATTGACCACGCTGTGTCCCTGATAAGATTCTTTCTCATAATGTTCAAAGTCAAATCTTAAGGAACGATATGGAAGCCTTCCAAACTGACAGTCAAACAACTCATCAGTGCGCCCGTATAGATAACCTCTCCGTCAAACGGTGTTCCATCAAAATAAATCTGATTTTCTTCAAAACGCAATCTCTCTTTACAGTCAACACCTGTCTCAACCGTGATGTTCTCATGGTCTAACATGCGCTCAAACATCGGTGTGAAACCTTCCTTCGGCACTCCCTGATATTTGTCCTGAAAATAGCGGTTGTCATAAGAAACCAGCACCGGCACACGGCCTGTCACTTCCGGCTGATATCCTCCGGTTTTTGTCCCCACTGCTTCATGGTATATTTTAAAAATACATTTTCGTACACAAACTGTGCGATCTCGCGGATGTCCGGATCTTCATTTTCCCGCAGTTTCATGATCGGCACGCGGCTTCCCTCTCCGTATGCAGCAATCAGTTTCTGCTCTAATGCATCTGCTTTTTCCTTTTCATATACCATATGAAGCGTATTTAAATTAAACGGAACCGGGATCAGACGATCCCCGACCTTTGCTACCACCTCATGTCCGAATACATACCAGTCCGTAAATCTTGAGAGATACTGATATACTTCTTCTATTCCTGTATGAAAAATATGTGGTCCATAATTATGTATTAATATTCCATGTTCATCCGGCTCATCATAGCAGTTACCTCCGATATGACTGCGTCTCTCTAAAACCAGTACTTTCTTTCCTGCTTCCTCTGCAAGCTTTCTCGCACTGACAGCACCCGCAATTCCTGCGCCGATCACGATACAATCGTACATGTAATCCTCCTTGTTTTCCACTTTGTTTTACCATAGCCATTCTATTATACACATTTTCCTACCGCAAACCAATCAAATTTTTCTTTAGATATTCTTAATTTCTGCCAAAGTATGTAGTTGTTCATATTTTATTTACATAATTCTCACAAACAGGGCATACGGCGGTCACAATTCCCCGATATACTAAATTCAAAGTTAAGGCAACAAGTTAAAATTTTTCATAGAACTTTTTTCATACCTGATGTAAGTCAGGTAGCCTTGCTTATCCGATAAGCAAGGTTCCTCCCAGCAAATAGTGAATTACTTCACTTTTCATACACACTCTTTTTCATAATGAATAGCCGGTGCTGTTGCACCGGCTCCCTCTTTTTATAAATATTTTCTTTTAAGCTTTCTTTTCATTTCCAAGAAGAATGTTCATATATTTCGCATACGCAGCAAAAGCGGACGGAATAGCATATTTTTCTTTTGCATCTTCTGCTTCCACAAATAATAATCCATCTGCACGATTTTTTCACACTGCACCTGTGGATGCATTTCCGGCTCCTCTACACGGACTGCATAACCTGTCATGTGCCATTCGATATGGGAAAAAATATGTTTCGCCTCACCTAACGGCTGAATACGGATCGGTGCATACCCCATCTCTTTTACCATGGAAAGTACTTCCTCCTGTCCCATATTTCCTTCCACATTCGGAAGCTCATACAGTCCTGCCAAAAGTCCCTTTGCCGGTCTTTTCCGGATTGCAACCTTCTCATCATCCCTTAAAATCAGAACCGTTTTTTTCTCGATCTTTCGCGGTTTTGCCTTGCTCTTGACTGGTATCTGTCCGATCAGTTCCTGTTTTTTTGCCTCACAAAAATCCTTCCATGGACATTCGGTACAAAGCGGTGCACCGTTTGGCACACAGATCGTTGCTCCAAGTTCCATGAGTGCCTGGTTAAACGCACCGGCAAGATTCTGATGATATACCTTTGCCCTCAGATCATCTGCATCCTCCATCCATGGAAATACATTTTTTTCATTTCTGCCGTCTGCCCCATGCATCAATTTTTCTAATAATTTTTCCATCTCATTACGGAATGACTGTTTCATGATATCCGTATCATCCGCAGAAACGCGCGTTAAAACACGGAGCACATTTCCATCGACCGCCGGAACCGGGATTCCGTATGCGATAGATGCGACCGCTCCCGCTGTATAATGGCCGATCCCCTTTAGTTTCAACAGTTTCTCATAATCTGCCGGAAGTTGTCCACCATAATTTTCCACAACTTCCACAGCCGCTTTTTGCATGTTCCTGACACGGTTATAATAACCTAACCCCTCCCAAAGCTTTAAAAGTTCATCCTCCGGACACACTGCAAGTGCCTTTGCATCCGGCAGTGCCGTGGTAAACCGCTCAAAATACGGCTTTACCGCCTCCACTCTCGTCTGCTGGAGCATGATCTCCGAAACCCACACCCGGTATGGAGTCGGTTCCTCTCGCCATGGCAATACACGGGCATGATTTAAAAACCATTGCAATAATGGGGATACCAGTTGCTTTAAGTCGTAATCTTTTAACATGTATGTCTCAAACTTTCTTTGTTATATAGCAGCCTTCATGTCTGCGCTTATTTTTTTCAAACCAGTACCTTATTTGAGGTCAAACTGGCTGACAAATACTGCGATCTTCTCTAAACATTTCTTAATAATGTCTTTGGAATAAGCATAAGAGCAGCGGATGTAACCCTCTGCACAACTTCCAAATGCGTCTCCCGGAATGACTGCCACCTTCTGTTCCTGCAGCAGACGGTTACAAAATTCCATGCTGGTAAGTCCTGTTTTTTGATCGACGGGAATACATAAAATGCACCTTCCGGTTCTGTCACATCCAGTCCCATATTCCGGAACCCGTCCACCATGATCTTTCGTCTCTCATCGTATTCTTTACGCATCACATCGATCTCTTCGTCACGAACCGGACTCGTCAGTGCTTCAAGCGCCGCCACCTGTGACGTTGTTCCTGCAGACATGGTCGTAAACTGATGAATCTTATTCATATGAAAAATAACTTCCGCAGGACCCGCTGCAATACCCATACGCCATCCGGTCATTGCAAATGCTTTTGAAAAACCATTTAATACCACACAACGCTCATACATATCCGGCAGCGCCGCAATAGATGCATGCTTTTTGCCATAGGTCAGCTCTGCATAAATCTCATCTGTAATCACAAAAATATCATGTGCGGTCACAACCTCACGGATTGCTTCTAAATCCTCTTTTCCATGATCGCTCCGGTAGGGTTGTTGGGGAATGAGATCAGCAGTACTTTTGTTTTATCTGTAATTTTTTCTTCAAGTTCTTCCTTCGTCAGGCGGAATTTATTCTCTGCCTTTAACGGGATGGAACCGGAATGCCGCCACACAATTCCACACACGGAATATAGGAAACATAGCAAGGTTCTACAACTAACACCTCATCCCCCGGATCCACCAGTGCACGAAGCGCCAGATCAATACCCTCACTTGCTCCCATCGTGATCAGGATCTCATTTTCCCTGTCATAATGAAGTCCAAACTTCTCTAAATACTCTGCAGCTGCCGCACGGAGTTCGACCGTACCGCGATTATCGGTATACTTTGTCTCACCTCTTTTGATTGAAGCAATCGCTGCCTCCCTGACATGTTCCGGTGTCGGAAAATCCGGCTCGCCGACACCAAGTGACAATGCTCCCTCCATCGTATTTGCAATATCAAAAGTCCTTGATCCCTGAATCCGGCATCTCCTTTACTACCTTAGATAAGTATGATTTGCTTGTGTCCATGGTTTTTCCTCTTTTCTGTGTCTTTGTCAAAATATCATACCACCTATCATAGCACTTTTTCTACCAAATTTATAGTGAATTTCCCATAATCTATTGACAAATTCAGGGAAAAGCTGTACGCTATTAATAACGTATATTGTTAATTTTTTATCAAACTATTCAGGAGGGTTCCAAACGATGAGCGATTTTAACAATTTAAAACTGGAAGTTGCTGAGGAGATTGCTGTTCTTACAATTTCAAGACCAGCAGCATTAAACGCATTAAACAGTGAGACATTAGACGAGTTAAACACAGCATTAACTGAGATCGAAGCAAGAGATGACATCAAAGTCGTAATCTTAACCGGCGGTCCTGACAAGAAAGGCAACGAATTCAAATCTTTCGTAGCAGGCGCTGATATTTCTGAGATGGTAAACTTTACCGCAGCAGAAGCAAGAGCTTTCGGTATGAGAGCTTCCGTACCATTCTTCAAATTAATGAACATGCGTCAGGTAACGATCGCAGCTGTTAATGGTTTTGCACTTGGCGGTGGATGTGAAATTTCCATGGCATGTGATATCCGTATCGCATCTGACAACGCTACTTTCGCACAGCCAGAGACAGGTCTTGGAATCATTCCTGGATTCGGCGGTACACAAAGACTTGCCCGTTTAGTAGGCATGGGACGCGCAAAAGAGATGATCTTTACCTGCGATTCCGTTGATGCAGCAGAAGCTTACCGCATCGGTCTTGTAAATAAAGTAGTTGCTCCGGAAGAGTTAATGAACACAGCAAAAGCTATGGCTAAGAAAATCATCTCCAAAGGAAGCTACGCTGTTTCCGTTGCAAAAGCAGCAATCAACAACGGTTATGATATGGACATCAAGAACGCTGTTGAGATGGAAGCAAACTTATTCGGCGTAACCTGCTCTACTCATGACAAAACAGAAGGTATGACTGCTTTCTTAGAGAGAAGAGCTGCTGATTTAACAGATTTCTAAAAAAACATATCAAAAACGGGCTGATAATTCAGTCCGTTTTTTTTGATATACTCATATTCCAAATTTAATGTGCAGGTAATCTCTGATTACCTCTACGCATTTTTCACGCCCCCATCAAAACCGACACCACCGGCATCGTCACCACAGCAAGAATTGCCGTAAGCGCAACTCCTCTTGCCGCCAGATCATAATTTCCATCATATTGCTGTCATACTGCCGACAGGCGTTGCGAGCATGACCATACACACGCCTAAAATCATCGGATCATCAACAAACTGCTTTATGATCCATGTGCCTGCAATCAAAAAAAGCGTCAGAACCCTCTTAGTTCCAACGCCTTTGTCAATAATTTTTATCATTTGTATGTAATATAGTCGATAGCTATATTTTTGTCAATATCCCGCTGTTTCTATATTTCAGTGGAGAAATGCCATATGCTTTTTTGAAACTTCTGATAAAATAGCTTACATTCTGGTATCCGCTCTGCATAGCTGTCTCCGTCACTGAAAGATCGGTGTCCTGTAACAACTGTTTTGCATTCTCCAAACGTAAATATGTTATATATTGCGACAATGTAATATGGAAATGTTCCTTAAAATACCGCGATATATATTTTCCGAAAGATGAAACTGTTCCCCAAATTCCTTTAGCGATATCTTTCCTGTAAAATTCTGCTGTATATATGAAACCATCTCTTTTTCTACAATATTTCTGCCGCTTGTATCATTTTCTATTACAAATCCTTTCTTCCACATTTCAAGAATAAATTGTAAAAGAATTATTTTTGTCTTTATCTGCGCAGTTATTTTTGACTCAGTTTCATCATTTTCTGCTATATATATATCAATCAGCTGCTCACACAGTTCTTTTGCCGAGTCTTTTACTCTTGGGTTTATCATCAAATGACCGCTATTTAATGGTTCAAGCAATTTATCATCTAACATGTCATCGGTCCGAAAAGATATATATTTTAACGGAAACAAAAATGTAAAATAATCCACAGTGCCGGTCTGTGAGCCCATAAGATGCAGATTGCCCGGCGATACAACGAACGCATCCCCTGCTTTTCCAATATAACTCTCTCCTGATATACTTACCGTCAGCAAACCACTTTTTACATATATAATCTCAAATTCATCATGCCAATGTACCGGTATCTGAAATGACCGCCCCGCATTCTCTATGTGATATATACTAAATGGATTGTCCTTTGTGCCATGTGGTTTATTTTCCTTTAATTCAAAGTACATACTCTCTCCTACAATTCTACAAGGCTCTTGCTTTTCCATTTTCCGCCCTTCCATCTAAGCACCATTCCAACAGCTCTCGCGCACTCATCACCTGCCATGGCAATATATGCTCCTACTGCCTGAAGTCCCATATGTATTCCAAGAAAATATGTTCCACCAACTGCAAACAGATACATAAATATCGCACCCATTATAACCGGAAAAACCGCATCTCCACTGGTTTTTAATGCCTGACCATATACAAGATTTGTCACCCTTCCAAATTCAAGGAATATATCTACTATTAACAGCCTTACCACAAGATTTATCATTTGCGCATCATCCGTAAATATATGAACTATAAAATGTCCGGACATCGCAAATGTCACAGAGAAGCACGTCGCTGTTATAAGACCATATACCACAGCTTTCCGCGTACCCCTGTCACATTCTTCAAACTCCTTTGATCCAATTCTCCAGCCAGTCATAATAGCATTAGCCTGTGCAAGTGCAGCTCCTATACAATACGAAAAATTTGCTATCTGCATAGCATATGAACGGGCTGTAACATTCATTCCGACTGCATCCATCTGATTCATGAATCTTACTATAAGCGTCATTGCAACATTATAAAGTGCTGTTTCAAATGCAGAAGGAAAACCTATCTTAACAATCTGCGCAAGTATCTTCCGTGGCGGAATGCGCTCCGGACTCTGCTTTGCCTTTATCAGTACAGCACCCATGCCTGCTACAATGATAAGGTTCACAACTTTTGAAATAACTGTGGCAATAGCAACGCCCATTACTCCCCAATGAAATACAAACAGGAACACTGAATTAAATATTATATTAATGGCATTTCCTGCAATCGTTCCTATCAAGGAATGCTTTGTATATCCAAACACTCTGAGATAGCTGGAAAAAATGGGAATAAGCGCATTTAAAACACATGCACCTCCAACAATTTTAAGGTATGTTTCTGCCGGCTCAAGCAAAGCCGGAGAAATACTTACGATTCTAAGTATTTCTCCAGAAAAAAAGGCAATAATAACCGACATAAGGATACCTGTCAGTGCGTTAAACATAAGTCCAAGCTGTCTGGCCTGATATGCAATTCCAGGTCTCCCCGCTCCGATATTTTGTGACATAACTGCTACCATACCGGATGATATTACCCCGAACATGATGATAAAAACACTTATATACGTATTTGCTGTTCCGACAGCTCCCACAGCCTGGTCGCTTACAGACGATAACATAAGTGTATCGACCATGCCTGAAAGCATATAAAATAAAGTCTCTAAGCATATTGGCACAGCAGCTGTGTCAATGTTTTTCTTTCAGTTGCCATGTTTTTCTCCTATGAAAACTAATATAACATACATTATCAATAATATGGTATTTTTCTGCATATTTCTTGTATAATATTATGCAAAAATTGCATTATTTCTACTTATTTACGAAGTGAATCAGCAAGTCTGTTAATTTTGCCCTGATCTGCATTATCATAGGAAAATATTTTATGATTCCACATTCTCATCTCTGCATAAAATGTTGACGTTTCCCCCCAAATAGACTAGGATAGAATTTGAATGATAAATACGCAAAACAAGGAGGGAAATCCTCTGCTCCTGCAAAGGCAGTCGCATTTGCTCCGCAAAACAAGGAGGAAAATCCTCTGCTCCTGCAATGGCAGTCGCATTTTGCTCCGCAAAACAAGGAGGATTTTATGTTAGATAAAATGATTGGTTTTATCGGTGCCGGCAATATGGGAAGCGCCATGATCGGCGGTATTCTGGATGCATCTTTAGTGACGACCAGCCAGATCATCGCAAGTGCACACTCTCCTGAGACACTTGATAAGATCCGGACAAAATTTTCCATAGAGACAACCCAGTCAAACGAGGTCGTTGCAGAACGAAGCGATATTTTGTTTCTCGCTGTAAAATCCAAATAAATTTTCCGAACGTACTTCCGACAGATTCCAAAGTCATTTAAAAACCGGGACTGTATCGTAGTTTCGATTGCA
>ENA-OQJH01000054-OQJH01000054.1-human-gut-metagenome-genome-assembly--contig:-NODE-54-length-60067-cov-9.143694_pt1 | contig 60067 bp, 75 predicted proteins | sample MGYA00242597_ERZ504763 | MGnify/ENA primary metagenome ERZ504763 (study PRJEB26092, sample SAMD00036359) | human gut metagenome | host: Homo sapiens | study: EMG produced TPA metagenomics assembly of... | reverse complement strand
CCGAACAGGCAGACCCCTGCACAGATCAGCCGCTGCGCAGGCCATAGAGCGCCAGCGGCAGCCCGCCCGCAGGCTGGGGCAGGAAGGAGGCCGCGATGAGCAGGCCCACCGTCAGCAGCATCAGGGCGGAGGGAACCGTGTCGGTGACTTCTGTCTCCACCGCGGCCGAGATTGGCTGGGTCTCGTGCCGGAAGGTGAACAGCAGCACGCCCAGAGAGGCCAGCGCCCCCAGCTCCACCCCGAAGAAGATGCCGGGCCTGCCCTCCATCCAGAAGAAATGGAAGAAGTTCATCTCCGCAAAGCCGCCCAGCAGGATGCTGGTGGTGTCGCCCACAAGGGTGGCGGCTCCCTGCAGGTTGGAGGAGACCGCAATGGAGATGAGGACGGGCACGGGGGAGATCCTGAGCTTGCGGGCAATGGCAAGGCCCACAGGGGCCACCATGAGCACCGTGGCAACATTGTCCACAAAGGCGCTGATGACCCCGGCAAAAAGGGCCAGCATACACACGGCCCATTTCACGTTGGGCACCCGCACGATGAGCAGCTCGGCCAGCCGGGCGGGCATCCTGCTCTCAATAAAGAGGGAGACCGTGCCATGGTGCCCGCCATCATCAGCAGGACATTGAAGTCCACGGCCCGGGCGGCATCCATCAGGGTGAAGTCCCACAGGCCCGCCGCGCCCAGAGCCAGAAACAGAGCGGCCCCGCCCAGCGCGGCAAAAGGCCGGTACTGCGGCAGGACCAGCATCAGAAGATAGGTCAGCAGAAAAATGATCAGTGCAGGAAGCATACGCAGTCCTCAGCTTTCGGGCCTGGCATCGGTGTCCTCGTCGATCATCCGGTATCCCACGCCCAGCTCGTTCAGAATATAGGTGTTGCGGCCAGGCACGCTGCCCAGCTTTTTGCGGATGTTTGCCATGTTGACCTGCAGCTTTTTGGTGCTGCCGCAGTCGGTATCGCCCCAGATGGCCCGCACGATGGCGGCATAGGTCATCACCCGGCCTGCATGTTCCGAGAGGAAGGCCACGATGTTGTATTCGGTCTGGGTCAGCTTGATCTCGGCACCGTCCACAAAGACCTTGCGGCGCTCGTAGTTGATCTCAAGCCCCTGTGCCCGGAACACGCCGCCGGGCATCCCGCCCAGCACGCCGAAGCGGTTGGTGCGCAGGGCGGCGCGCACCCGGGCCAGCAGCTCGCCGGTGCCAAAGGGTTTGGTGATGTAATCGTTGGCTCCCAGATCCAGCGCCTCGATCTTGTCCTGCTCGGTGGTGCGGGCCGAGAGCACGACGATGGGGGTCAGGAACTTCTGCCGCACAAAACGGATGAGCTCCAGTCCGTCCCGGTCAGGCAGGCCCAGATCCAGGATGATAAGGTCCGGATTGTGGGAGGTGAACAGGGTCTGGCCCATGGCGCAGGTGTTGGCAACAAGGGCCTGATAGCCGTTGGTCTCCAGCAGCGTCTCAATAAAGCTGCAGATGTTGGCCTCATCTTCCACGACCAGAACCTTGAATTTGTTATTGCTCATCTTCGTTTTCCTCCGTCTCGATCGATTCGGTCTCCAGCCAGAAGCGGATGCTGGTGCCCTCGCCCACCTTGCTCTCGGCCTGGATCTCGCCGCCGTGTGCCTTGACGATGGCGGCACAGACCGAAAGGCCGATGCCCATGCCGTGCTTGCCGCTGTCGGCCGCGGCATCGGCGGGCAGCACACCGGTGAACAGGGTGCGCAGGCGCTCCTTCGGGATGCCGCAGCCGTTGTCCGATACCTCAAACACTGCCCGGCTGCCAGCGTGAACACCCGCAGGGTCAGCTGGGTCATCCCCTCGGCGTGGACGGCGGCATTCTCCAAAAGGTTCGTCAGCACCTGCGAGATCAGCATCGAGTCCATGGGGATCACGATGAAGCTGTCGGGCAGGTAGGTGGTAACGGGCACCTTGGGGTAGCGCTTCTGGAACCGCACCAGCACGGTGTCGATCAGCTCGTCCAGCACGGTGGGGGTCTTTTGCACGGCTACCTGCCGCCGTCAAAGCGGGTGACGGACAGCAGGTTCTCCACCATCCGGTTCAGCCACTGGGCATCGGAACAGGCTTCGCCAAGAAGTTTTAATTTTTGCTCTTTTTCCAGGCTGTCATAATTTTCAATGACCGTGGAACAGGCCCCGTAAATGGAAGTAAGGGGCGTGCGCAGATCGTGGGAGACGGCCCGCAGCAGGGTGGCCCGCATTTTTTCGGTCTCGCTCTCCATCCGCAGCTGTTCCTGCTTTTTGATGCGGGTGGTCAGGGTGCTGGTCATAATGGACACCACCAGCATCGCCATGCCCGAGAACAGGTTCTCCGGCAGGGTGAAGTTGAAGGCAAAGTAAGGGGAGCGGAACGCAAAATTCACGGCCAGCACGCCGATCAGGGAAGCCACCACGCCCCACACATAGCCATCTGTATAGATCGAGATCAAAAAAACTGCCAGAACAAACACCATCGATGCAACGCCATCGATCCGGCCGGTGACCTGCTGTGTGCCGGTCACAATGAGAAAGGCGGCGCACAGCACAGCGGCCAGGACCAGCGCGTCGTGCCAGCGGGTCTTCTGCTTCATGGGGATCCCTCCATATCTATTCTACTCCAGATGAAAAGTATACCATACTTTTCCTAAAGATGCAGTAAAGGCTGAAAAAAGAGCTGTTGTTCCGGGGCGGGAAACGCCGGAGGGAGCGTAAAAAATGAAGGAGAAACCACAAAAGGCCCCGGAATGCGGTTCCGGGGCTTTTGCGGTTTTGGGATATTCAGAACTTCTGCCAAGATGCGGAACTCGGCAGAAGGGGGTTGGCGCTTACTGCAGCAGCAGGCTGTCAGCGTTCTGGCCGTCGATGGTCAGGTGGACTTCAGTGCCGTTGTGGGTCAGCAGCAGGGTCTCGCCGCCGTGCTGCAGCAGGGCATTGACCGAGACGCGGCTCACCGCGCCGGGGGTGTTGGTGCCGATGGTCTGGAACACGATGGTCTTTACGCCATCCGCAGCCATGGCCTCCAGTGCCTCAAAGGAACCGGTCAGGCTGGCACCGTCCTGCTTTGTGGTGTAGGTCACGGTGTCGTTCTGACGGGTCTCATCAAACAGCACCTGCGTGCTGGCAAGGTCGATGACGTAGAGCTTGGGGGTGCTCACATCGTCCTCGGCGGTGTTCTGGGTGTCAGCGGGCGTGTCGGGCTGCGCGGGGGCAGGTTCCGGCTGCACAGGGGTGGGGTCCGGAGTAGGTTCCGGAGTGGGCTCCGGCTGCACAGGGGTGGGTCCGGAGTGGTTCCGGGTGGCTCCGGCTGTAGCTGCAGCTGGGGCAGCACCTCATCGTGCACGGCCTTGCAGCCGGGCACACTGCACTTATAGTAAACGTGACCCTCATGCTCCAGCGTGGGCTCTACCCGCTCCTTCGTGTCGTCCAACTTCCATGCATGGTTGGTGTCGGTGGCAAGCTGGCTGGTGTAGCCGTTGTCTTTCAGCCACTGGGCATTGTGCAGGGTGTCGTACCGTTCGCCGCTGATGATTTTATGCAGATCATACCAGCAATCATTGTCTGTTTCGATTTTTTCGCCTGTCTTTTCCGTGGTAGAATTTCGGAACAGGTTCAAAACTACAGAACCGGCTTTGCCAAATTTGGAGCTTCCGTCTGCATTGTACTGGATCTGTTCGTCATCTTTCATAAGAGCATCGTGATTTCCGATTCCGATGGTTGCCGCATTGCTGCCGGTGGTATAAGCGTTGATGACAGTGTCGCCGGTGCTTGCGTTGAGGTTAAGAACAAGATCCGCCTTTGTGGCTGTACTATAATTGCTACTTTCATTGCCAATAGCAGGAACATTAGAGGTGTAATGTTGTCACCTCGATTGATGACATTCAAGGTGCCGCCCAGGATATTGATGGTGGTGGTATAAGGATGGACGACACTACCAGGATATCCAACGTAGCCCCGAGAACCGATTGCAGGATGCCAACCGGAACCAACTGCGGTAACATTTGCTCTGTCGCGGATGGTAATGTTCGTGTCAAGAAGCTGTAACTGCGTCCGCCGCTGCCAATTGCGATGCTATCATTGTAGGCCTCTGCTGCAACAGTGGCATCCCCTGAAATAATGATATCACCATTGGCGTGTCGTCCGCCGCCAATGCCTGCACCAAATTCGGACCAGGCCGTCACATTTGCGTGGTCGGTAATGGTAACTTTACCATACCCCTTTCCGTCACCACCGCCGCCGATGCCAGCACCGGTGTCGCCGCTTGCAATTACAGTGGCATCTCCTTTGATGGTAATGTCTGTACCATCAGATTGGTAGCCGCCGCCAATGCCGGCAGCATAGTTTCCGCTGACCGCTGTGACTTTGCCGCCAGTAACTGTGATATTAGAGGTGTCCTGGTATTCTCCACCACCAATACCGGCACCGTCATATCCACCCTTTGCAAGGAGACTGCCCTTGCTGCCGTCTGCAGCTTTGTTGTCGTCTTTAATGGTAAGTGTACCCGTTCCATCACTGTCGTTTTTCTCAAGACCGGCGTGCTTGTAACCACCCTTCAGGATGTTGTCTCCGTCCAGTTCAATTTCCGTGTCACCATTGCCCTTTACCGTGAGAGCAGCTTTGTTATTATCGGAGTAGTCTTTACTGCGGTCAATATTCACATTGTCCAGCACAAACGAAAAAGCCTTCTTGGCATCGTTGACAAAGTTGTTGACAATGGTAATGACGTTTGTGGTCGGCGCTGCGGGGGTGCTTGTGCTGCTGTTGTCTGCCTGTGCTGCAGGGGCAGAGGGAACGGTCGGCTCATCTTCCTTATCCTCTTCCTCTTCCTGCTCTTTCTGCTCCTCCTGCTCTGCGGAAGGCTCCTGCGCGGCCTTGGGGGCTTCTGCCTTTGCCTTGGCAGGCTGCGGGGTCGCTTTCTCTTCGGCTTCCTCTTCGGTTGGCTTCTGCTCCGGGGTCACTTTCTCTTCGGCTTCCTCTTCGGTGGGCTCCTGCTGCGGGGTACCCTCTTTGCGCTCCCCGGCGGCTGTGGTTTCCTGCTTCGGTGCAGCGTCCCCGGCGGTATTCTCGCTCTTGGGCGCTTCCGTCTCGTTCACTGCGGGGGTGTTGCTCCCGTCTGCTTCCTGCGTGGCGGGGGAAGCATCGGCTTTGGTGCGGTCATCCTTTTCGCCCTCACTGCGGGTTCCGCCCCGGATGACGACGCTGTCAAGGCCGTCGGTGTAGGTCACGCCGCCTTGTTCGACGGTGACTATACCGTCTTTGCTGACGGCAACATCCACACTGCCATCATTGATGTAGTAGGTGGCCGCGAATGCGGGGGCCGCAATGGATGTCACAATGGACAACATCGCTGCTGTAGAAAGCACCCGCAATGCAAGATTCTTCGCTCTCATAAACAGTCCTCCAAAATTTACACGGTGTCGATCTATGGCAGAAAATGTCATAAAAAATCGCAGCTTCAATATAATTCGGGGGGGGGGGTCAAGAGAAAATTGCAATTTTGTGCAGAGTGACGAACAATTTTGTCAAAAATGACAAGAAAATTTTCAGAAACCGAGACCGTTCCCACAAAAACCGGGAGCGTTACCGGAATCGATACCAAATATACGGAACAGAACAGGGCGGCGGCACGGGAGAGGAAAAGGCACTGCACCGGCACAGAAAAGTGTGCGAATAGCAGCCCGGAATGCCCAAACCCATGGATTCTTTTCCGGTTTTATGCTATTATAAAGAGTGAGAGCAAGGAGAGAGCGCTCTCAGGGATAAGAGAAAACGTAACGCTGCAATAGAAGGAGAAGAGGATCATGGGAAAATATTTTGGAACCGATGGCTTCCGTGGCGAGGCCGGTGTGAACCTGACCGCCGACCACGCCTACAAGGTGGGCCGTTTTCTGGGCTGGTATTATAATGCACTGCGGGAGCGCAGCGGCAACAACGAGCCTGCCCGCATCGTCATCGGCAAGGATACCCGCCGCAGCTCGTACATGTTCGAGTACAGCCTGGTGGCGGGCCTGACCGCTTCCGGTGCGGATGCCTACCTGCTCCACGTCACCACCACCCCCAGTGTGGCCTACATTGCCCGCGTGGATGATTTTGACTGCGGCATTATGATCTCCGCCAGCCATAACCCGTTCTACGACAACGGCATCAAGCTGATCGACTGCTACGGCGAAAAGATGCCTGAGGAGACCCTGCTGCTGGTGGAGGACTACATCGACGGCAAGCTCCATGTCTTTGATCAGGATTGGCCGGAGCTGCCCTTTGCCCACCGGGAGCACATCGGCTGCACCGTGGACTATGTGGCGGGCCGCAACCGCTACATGGGCTACCTGATCAGTCTGGGCATCTACTCCTTCAAGGGCATCAAGGTGGGTCTGGACTGCGCCAACGGTGCCAGCTGGAACATTGCCAAGAGCGTGTTCGATGCGCTGGGCGCAGACACCTATGTCATCAACAACCAGCCCAACGGCCTGAACATCAACCTGAACGCAGGCTCCACCCACATCGAGGGCCTGCAGAAGTTCGTGGTGGAAAAGGGTCTGGACGTGGCTTTGCCTATGACGGCGATGCAGACCGCTGCCTCTGCGTGGATGAAAAGGGCAATGTGATCACCGGTGACCACATCCTGTACATCTACGGCTGCTACATGAAGGAGCGCGGCAAACTGCTGACCAATACCGTCGTTACCACGGTCATGTCCAACTTTGGTCTGTACAAGGCCTTTGACGAGCAGGGCATCGGCTACGCCAAGACTGCCGTGGGCGACAAGTATGTCTACGAGTATATGCCAAGAACGGCTGCCGCATCGGCGGTGAGCAGAGCGGCCACATCATCTTCTCCAAGTACGCCAGCACCGGTGACGGCATCCTGACCAGCCTGAAGATGATGGAGGTCATGCTGGCCAAGAAGAAGCCTCTGAGTGCGCTGGCCGCCCCGCTGAAGATCTACCCGCAGGTGCTGGAAAATGTCCGTGTGACCGATAAAAAGGCCGCGCAGGATGATGCCGCCGTGCAGGCCGCTGTCAAGGCGGTGGCCGAGGCACTGGGCGATACCGGCCGCATCCTTGTCCGGGAGTCCGGCACCGAGCCGGTAGTCCGTGTGATGGTAGAGGCCCCTGACCACGACACCTGCCAGAAGTATGTTTCTCAGGTGGTGGATGTCATCAAGGCACAGGGCTACAGCGTCTGACGCTGAACCGGAAAGAGAGCGCAGGATGAAGAAGTTCAAACGGATGCTGGCGGGGCTGGCCTGTGTGCTGGCGGTCTGCCTGTGTACCCCCACCGCGTTTGCGGCAAAGGTCATTATCTATTTTGATGCCAACGGCGGCACCTGTACCTCTGCCGCAGAGCGCACCAATGACGAGGGCAAACTGGGCAGCCTGCCCGGTGCCAGCATGGAGGGCTACACCTTTGATGGCTGGTACACCTCTGGCACAGATGATGTCACCGGTTTTCCCATTGATGTGCAGGTCAAAGCCAACGATACGGCGTTTGGTGCGGATACCACCGTCTATGCCATTGGTCTGCCAACGGCGGCAGCGCGGAAGTGGTGGAGGAAAAAGAGGTAGACCCGGACACCCTTCTTACAACGATGGGGCTGGCGGCCGGAAGCGTTGTTCTGGTGCTGCTGGCAAGCCTGGCACTTTGAGAGGAGCGGACATGCAGCAGAACTTAAAATTTCCGGCGCAGTGCACCGTCATTCCCGCTGAGGAGCTGGAGCAGGTCTCCGGCGGCGCTCCTGCCTGGGTGGGGGAGCTGAAGGATCAGATCCGCCCCTACTGGCAGAAGGCAAAGCCTATCTGGCCTTTGGCATCGAGTGCGGCAAGGCCTTTGTGCAGGTCGTTGCGGCGGCATACAGCATCTACATCTATGGCCGGATCATTCAGGACTCCATGCACGGCATCAAGGACAGCCTGAACTGGTTCAAGGGCCTGAACTGAAAATATCGGGATATGAAACGTCCCCCTGCGCCATTCGTGGTTTGAACGGTGCAGGGGGACGTTTGTTTGTATCGCTGTCAGGCAGGTTTCTTATCTGCAAGCGCTTTTACTTCGTCGAGAGAAAGCTCTGTACACTCAGCAATCGTTTCCAGATTCAGCTGCCCCAAAGCCAGCATCTTCTTTGCTGTCCGTATAGCCTTTTGATACTCGGCATCTCTTGCGGATTCTCGCGCAACCTCTTCAAATGCTCTGCACATCTGTGATCTCCCTCCTTCGGTTTCTTTCAGATAGCGTACCTCTTTGGCAAGAAGCGGGTTCAACATTTTGTTCGGGTCGGTACAGTTCATGTCATGCATCAAACGTCCAACGGGATGCTCCAAATCACGGAATGCGCCATTCACATAAATGATATGAGCTCCATCGCCGAATGTGGTGTGCTGCAGCTCTGTGACTGTTCTCTCTACATGATATAACGGCAGGCCTGCACCATATTTGTCATGCTCAGTGATAAAGATGACATAGGTGTCCACCAATGCGTCAAAATCTTCACCTTTTTCCAGTAACGTCCGGTCAATGACACTGCTGTGGAAGCGCGCCCGGCGGACGCTGGCACCTTGTCTGCCCGCTGGACCTCGATGTCCAGTACGCGGCCCTCGGCATCCACAGCCCGGATGTCCAATTTGATGGAGCGCTTGGTTGCGCTTTTGTATTCCACCTGAGCCTCGGTGCACTGAACCTTGATGTCGTTGCGCTCAAGAATCGTGCGCAGGATATATTCCACAGGCTCGATTTTTCATCCAATGCTTCTGAAAAGAATCATCGTCCATCAGCCGCAGTCCCGTCAGGAGCTCGAGATAATGCTGATACTGGTCCTTCATGGCAGGATACCTCTCTTTATAAGGTGTGCGGCTGTTTCTGATTCTAAATTATCATAATCCTGTTGAAAATGCAAGTAGCAAACCCCTTAGTCATCCGTGCTGTCCAGCTTCAGCACAGCGGTAAAGGCTTCGCTGGGCAGGGAGACGCTGCCGAGCTGGCGCATCTTCTTTTTGCCCTCCTTCTGCTTTTCCAGCAGCTTCTTCTTGCGGGAGATATCGCCGCCGTAGCACTTGGCCAGCACGTCCTTGCGCATGGCCTTGACGGTCTCACGGGCAATGATCTTGCCGCCGATGGCGGCCTGCACTGGGATCTCAAACAGGGTGCGGGGAATGTTGTCCCGCAGCTTTTCGCAGATGCGGCGGCCCTTGGCGTAGGCGTTGTCCCGGAACACGATCATGGAGAGCGCGTCCACAGGGTCGCCGTTCAGCAGGAAGTCCAGCTTGACCAGATCGCTCTCGCGGTACTCCTTGAACTCGTAGTCGTAGCTGGCGTAACCGCGGCTGCGGCTCTTGATGGCATCGAAGAAGTCGTAGACGATCTCGCCCAGAGGCAGGGCGTAGTGCAGGTCCACGCGGACATCGTCCAGATACTTCATGTCGATGAGCACGCCGCGCTTCTGCTGGCACAGATCCATCAGCACCCACGTAATCGTTGGGGGTGTAGAGGTGGACATCCACAAAAGGCTCCTCCTGCTTGACGATGTTGGAGGGGTCCGGGTAGCTGGACGGGTTGTCGATCATCTCCACAGTGCCGTCCGTCATGGTCAGGCGGTAGCGGACGCTGGGGGTCGTGGTGATGATATCCAGGTCAAACTCCCGCTCGAGACGCTCGGTGATGATCTCCATGTGGAGCAGGCCCAGGAAGCCGCAGCGGAAGCCAAAGCCCAGCGCGGCACTGGTCTCAAGTTCAAAGGTCAGGGAAGCGTCGTTCAGCTGCAGCTTTTCCAGCGCGTCCTTCAGGTCGGGGTACTTGGCACCGTCGGCGGGGTAGATGCCGCAGAACACCATGGGCTTGACCTGACGGTAGCCGGGCAGGGCCTCGGAGGTGGGGCGGTCTGCCAGTGTGACGGTGTCACCCACGCGGGTGTCCTGCACGGTCTTGATGCTGGCGGTCAGGTAGCCGACCTCACCGGCCTGCAGCTGGCTGCAGGGGGTCAGACTGGTGGCACCCATGTGGCCCACCTCCACCAGCGTGAACTCGGCTCCGGTGGCCATCATCTTGATGGTATCGCCGGGCTTGACGGTGCCCTCGAACACGCGGATGTAGACGATAACGCCCTTGTAGCTGTCGTAGATGCTGTCAAAGATCAGGCCTTGAGGGGAGCGTCCGGGTCACCGGTGGGGGCGGGGATATCGCTGACCACCCGCTCCAGCACCTGATCAACGTTCAGGCCGGTCTTAGCAGAGACGCGGGGCGCATCCATGCAGGGCAGGCCGATCACATCCTCCACCTCCTGGCCACTTCGTCCGGTGGGCGCTGGGCAGGTCGATCTTGTTCAGGATGGGCACCAGCTCCAGATCATGCTCCAGCGCCATGTAAGTGTTGGCCAGCGTCTGGGCCTCCACACCCTGGGTGGCATCCACCACCAGAATGGCACCCTCACAGGCGGCCAGACTGCGGCTGACCTCGTAGGCGAAGTCCACATGGCCCGGGGTGTCGATGAGGTTGAACTCGTAGGTCTTGCCGTCCTTGGCAGTGTAGTTCAGGGTAACGGCGCGGGCTTTGATGGTGATGCCGCGCTCCCGCTCGATGTCCATGTTATCGAGGATCTGATCCTCCATGGTGCGCTCGTCCACGCTTTTGGTCAGCTCTAGGATGCGGTCCGATAGGGTGGACTTGCCGTGGTCGATGTGTGCAATGATGCAGAAATTTCGGATGTTGTCTCTTGCCATGTAATTCCTCCGGGAGAGTGTGTTAGTCGTTCAGGATCCAGTCCTCTACGGCAGCGGTCGTGCCGTGTTCCAGATAAACACGGGGCACCCGGCGGGAAACGCCGCAGAGCACCTCGTAGGTGATGGTATCGGTCTTGCGGGCAATGTCCTCCGCACTGTCGCTGACAGTGCCGCCCCACAGGATGGCTTCGTCCCCCTCCTGCACCGTGCCCGGCACAGCAGAGACATCCACCATCATCTGATCCATACAGACCCGGCCCAGCACCGGGCAGGGTCTGCCGTGGATCTCCACGATGCCTTTGCCGCAGCTGAGCTGGCGGGGGTAGCCATCGGCGTAGCCGGTGCAGAGGGTGGCCACCGGTGTGGGCCGCTCTGCTGTGAACCGGCGGCCATAGCTGGTGGACTGGCCCGGCTGCAGCACCTTGACCATGCTGACCACGGTCTTGAGCTTCATCACCGGGCGGAACAGCCCGAAGCGGACTTCATCGCTGGGGTCAAAGCCGTACAGGATGATGCCGGGGCGGGCCATGCAGTGTGCCCGGGGCAGGCCTTCGGGCCAGTCCGGGTGGAGCATCACGCCGGCTGAGTTGTCGCAGTGGACGATGCCGGGTTCGTGCCCGGCTGCCGTCAGGGCGCGGCAGGCCTGCACAAAGAGCCGGTGCTGCTCGGCGGTGTAGGCAATGTTTTCCTCGGCGGTGTCATCGGCCACCGAGAAGTGCTGGAACAGGCCGGTCATTTCCAGGCCGGGCAGGGTGCAGGCGGCAATGGCCTCGGCAATGGCGGCATCAAAATCGGTGCGCAGAGCAAAGCCGATGCGGCCCATGCCGGTATCCACAGCCAGATGCACTTTGACCCGGCCCCCGGCGGCCTGTGCGGCCTCGCTCAGGGCTTGGGCCTGGGGCAGAGAATAGCAGGCCGCGGTGATATCGTCCCGGATGAGAGCGGCAGCGTATGTGGGCTGCACATGGCCCAGAATGAGGATGGGCAGGGTCTGGCCGCTCCTGCGCAGCTGCAGGGCCTCGGCCAGGCAGCTGACAGCCAGCCAGGAAGCGCCTCCTGCGCAAGACCCGGGCGCACTGGACGGCACCGTGGCCGTAGCTGTCGGCCTTGACCACGGCACACAGGGGCAGGCTGCCTGCCCGCTGCTTTACGGTGCGGAAGTTGGCCCGCAGGGCATCGAGGTCGATCTCAGCCCAGACGTGTTTTTCAAAGTTCTGCAGCTGCATGATGCATTCCCTCCTTCGGGGATGGATTGGATGTGCGTCCTGTATGGACCGGCCGCCAGCCGTCGATGCCGCTCTCCTGCAGGGCATGGAGCGTTTTCTGCCGGAAGGCGTGGTCGGTGCGGCAGCGCTCCCGGACAAAATCCTTGGTCTGCTCCCGCACGGTTACACCGTCGGCGGGCAGCGGCTCTTGACGATGGGGAAGTCCTCCTCCTTTACCGCACAGCGCACCTCGTGTTCGGTGGCCAGCAGCATGGGGCGGATCAGGTCAGGCCCCGGCGGTCCAGCTGGGTGACCGGAGAAAAGCAGCCAATGCGGCCCTCCCGCCAGAGGTTCATGTAAAAGGTCTCGACAGCATCATCGAGGTGGTGGCCCAGCGCCACTTTATTGCAGCCCAGCTCCTGCGCCGCCGTGTGCAGCGCGCCCCGGCGCAGCCTGGCGCAGAGGGAACAGGGGTTCTTTTCCTGCCGGTATTCAAACACGATGGGGCCGATCTCGGTGCGGCGCACCTCGTAGGGGACCTCATACCGGGCGAACAGCGCCGCCAGCGGGCTGTAATCCACAGCCTGGTGGTCAAACTGCGGGTCAAGGGTGACGGCCACGACCTCATAATCAAAGCCGAGGTACCGGCGCAGCTGGGCCAACCCGATGGTCAGGGCACGCTGTCCTTGCCGCCCGAAACGCCCACCATGATCTTATCACCGGGGGAGATCATCTCGTAATCCTGCACGGCCTTGCGCATCAGGCCGCAGAGCCGCTGCATGGCGTGTGGATCGCTCATGTCAGGCTCACGCTTTCCACCAGATTGACGATATCGCTGATGGAGGCCAGTTTGGTCAGGCCGGAGACATAGACCACATCGCCGCTGTCGTATTCGATGGTGGCCAGCACGGCGTAGTAGGCCTGGATATCACAGCGCACGGCAGTGACCGTGGCACCCTCACCTGTAGCTTGACCTTGCGGGGGCTGATGACACCGTAGGCTGCTTTCAGGTCAGCTTCCGACTGGCCGATGAAATCTTCGTAAGTGGCTTTGTCTCCCCGCTGGAACAGCACCACCTGATAGTTGGCGTTGGCGCTGTCCTCACCGGAAGCCAGCTGCAGCGCATGGCCCAGCGCAGCATCCTCGGTCATCTGGCAGACGGGCCAGACGGCACTTTCGTAATCCACCGAGATGCCGTTCTCCGCATCAAAGTGGGTGTCGGGGTTGGCGGGAGTGCGGCGGTTGACGGCCAGCGTCAGCCCAAAGTAGGCCAGCGCACCCAAAAGCACGATCACGCCCATGGCGAGCAGCAGCCTGGAGGCCCGCTGCTGGGAGGAATCCTGCGTGTGAATGTCTTTCGGCATGGGAAAAATCTCCTTTTTACAATATCTTATATAGTATAACACACTCGGCGGCAAAATTGTAGCGCCGCCGGGACAATTTTGCCCCCCGGAGGCCGAAAAACTTTTTGAAAATACGATTTTAGAAATCGCGAGATTTCGAGAGGATTCAAGAGATTTTGAGAGGTATAAAAATTTCCACTGAAAAAATCGCAAAAAGATGTTGACAGGCGCTTTTTTGTGTTGTATACTGACACTCGCGCCCCAAAGGCGCTGAATCGTACCAAACACTTATCAGGAGGAAATAGATATGAGCACTACTCTCGTAAAGCCCGCTGAAGTCGAGCGCAAGTGGTATCTGCTCGACGCAACCGGCAAGAGCCTGGGTCACGTCGCTGCTGAGGCCGCTGTTCTGCTGCGCGGCAAGCAGAAGGTCAACTACACCCCCAATGTCGATTGCGGCGATTACGTCGTTGTCGTCAACTGCGACAAGGCAGTTCTGACCGGCAAGAAGGCTGAGCAGAAGTTCCACATCACCCACAGCAAGTACATTGGCGGCCTGAAGAAGGTCCAGTACAGCAAGCTGATGGCTGAGAACAGCGACCTGGCTATGACCTACGCTATCAAGGGCATGATCCCTTCCAACACCATCGGTGCTAAGGCTCTGACCCGTCTGCACTGCTACCAGGGTGCCGAGCACGCTCACGCAGCTCAGAAGCCCGAGAAGATCGAGTTCTAAGAAGGAGGCAATCGAACATGTACGAAACCAAACCTTATTTCTACGGCACTGGTCGTCGTAAGGATTCCGTTGCCCGCGTTCGCGTTTACACCGGCACCGGCAAGATCACCATCAACGATCGTGATATCGGCAACTACTTCGGTCTGGAGACCCTGAAGCTGATCGTCCGTTCTCCGCTGGTCCTGCTGGGCCTGGAGGCAAGTACGATGTCGTCGTCCGCGTTTCCGGCGGCGGTGTTTCCGGCCAGGCTGGCGCTATCCGCCACGGCCTGTCCCGCGCCCTGCTGCAGCAGAGCATGAGAATCGTTCTGTTCTGAAGAAGGCTGGCTTCCTGACCCGCGATCCTCGTATGAAGGAGCGTAAGAAGTACGGCCTCAAAGCCGCTCGTCGCGCACCGCAGTTCAGCAAGCGATAATCTACAGCTTAATAATGCTAAAAAAGCCCGGAAATACGCTATTTTCCGGGCTTTTTCTATGTCCAAAATTCTGTCTGGACTGTTCGGTTTTGATGGAATTTGAACGGAAATTTATGGGTTTATAGTGGTCAAATTACTGGTGGACAAGCCCATTTTGACCTCTTATGGGTTAAATTACTGGTGGACAATAGGAGCAAATGAAGTCCAATTTTGCCATCGACGGACGAACACATACTTGAACGATTTACATAGAGCCTTGGCTCATTCTTTGAAAACGAGAATGGGTCGAGGCTCTATTTTTTTCGCCTGAAATCCGGCGAGACAAATTTGAGTAGGAGGTAACAGGTATGACGGATTTCAATCAGAAGACCCATGATACCGATGTGGGCAGTCATGGCGGACAGTCGAGGCAGATGATGGAGGTGTTCGAGAACCAGGAGTTTGGTTCGATCCGGTTGTTACAAGAGGCAGGCAAGACCTTCTTCTGTGCAAGTGATGTGGCGAAAGCGTTGGGGTATGTGAATCCCTACGCCGCAGTGAAACGCCATTGCAGAGACCCCCTAACGAAACGCGAGGGGGTCGTTCAGAAGGTGAATCAGTATGGGGATGCTGGAGAGCAGGTCGTTGAAATCTCCTTTATCACGGAAGGCGATGTTTACCGGCTGATCGTTCACAGCAAACTGCCATCGGCAGAACGATTTGAACATTGGGTGTTTGATGAAGTTCTCCCGTCCATCCGAAAGCATGGTGCGTATATGAGCGATTCCATTTTGGATCAGGTGATTCAGCACCCGGAGGTCATCTACACCCTGGCGCAGGAGCTTGTAGCCGAGAGGGAGCAGCTTGAGGGTATCCGCAAACAGCTGGATGCGGCACAGCCCAAGGCAGACTACTTTGATACCTTTGTGAATTCGGAGGACTGCACCTGCATCCGGAATTTCTGTAAGGAAATCGGAATCCCAGAGAAGACGGCAGTAGCTCTCTTACTGGATCACCGCTATCTGTACCGCAGTCCAAGCGGCTGGCTGATGCCTTTTGCAGACAAATCTGCAAGGGGCTATTTTATTGTCCGGGATTGCTACGGCAGAAGCGGAAAACTGGTGCAGCAGACGAGAGTGACCTGCAAGGGAAAGAATCATCTCTTCAAGTTGTTTAAGAAATGGGGTGTGATCGAATGACGCTTTTTACAGAGGGACGCCTTCAGGCGTTTGAACGCATGATGCAGGATACCGGCAAATACCATCGACGGGAGGACAGCGAAGATCGTCCGCGCAAATGTCCGAAGAAAAAAACGGAGCCTGCGAAAAAGGATGGTGAGCACCATGCCGGTATTCAGGGTTGAGAAAAACAGCAATTACACAACGATGTGCAATTACCACCTGCGGGATCAGGGTCTCAGCCTGAAAGGAAAAGGACTTCTCTCTATGCTGCTTAGTTTACCGGACACATGGAACTATTCGGTACGGGGATTATCTTCGATTACACCGGATGGCGTAGATGGGGTGCTTACAGCTCTGAAAGAACTGGAACGTCTTGGATATCTGGAAAGGAACCAGCAGCGTGAGAGTAACGGTCGGATGGGCAGAGCGGAGTATGTGATCTATGAGATGCCAAGGAAAAAGCCGTGTTCGGAATCACCGTGTACGGAAAAGCCGTATACGGTAAATCCGGATACGGACACACCGGTTACGGAAAATCCCGCGCAATTAAGTACTAATAGAACAAGTACTGAAACAATCAATAAAAGAGAGAAGAAGGAAATCCAGCACCGGTATGGCTCATACGAAAATGTCCTTCTCTCTGACACGGAATACGGCAAGCTCCGGCAGGAGTTCCCAGGAGATTATCAGATGCGGGTGGAACGGCTCTCTGAGTATATGGCTTCCACCGGCAGGAGCTACAAAAATCACCTTGCCACAATCCGGAGCTGGGCAAAGAGAGAAAAGCCGAAGTATAACCCGGCAGACTACACATTTGAGGAAGGAGACAGCCTATGAGCGACATGGTGCCTGAAGTATTGAATGCGGCGTTGGATTCGCTCTTTACGCCGAAAGAACCCGGAGAGCAGGAATACCAGGGCGTGGACGGACTGCTGTATTGCCGGAACTGTCATACTCCGGTGCAGTGCAGGGTAAAGCTCTGGGGCAGAGACAAGATTGTTCCCTGCCTTTGCAGATGCCAGCAGGAAGCGATGGCGGAAAAGAAACGCCAGGATGAACTGGTGGAGCGGCAGCGTAAAATCAGGCAGCTGAAAGCAACTGGGATTCAGGAAAAGCATCTTCTGGAATGGAATTTTGGCGTTGCAGAAGACAACAAGGACATCCAGATGGCAAAACGTTATGTGGAGCAGTGGAAAAAGGTTAAGGCTGAAAACCTTGGCCTTTTGTTATGGGGAGATGTCGGAACCGGAAAGTCCTTTGTGGCGGCATGTATAGCAAATGCGCTGCTGGATCAGGGCATTCCGGTTTTGATGACGAACTTCTCCAAAATCCTGAACCAGATGGGTGCCATGTATTCGGAAGAACGATACCGGTATATCGCTTCGTTTTCCAACTATTCTTTGCTGATTCTGGATGATCTGGGAATTGAGCGCAGCACCGAATATGCGCTGGAGCAGGTCTACGCTGTCATTGATGAGCGGTATAAGTCCGGGCTTCCGGTCATTATCACAACCAATCTGAAAATTGCAGAAATTCGCAATCCGCAGGATGTGGCATACGCCGGATTTACAGCAGGATTCTGGAAATGTGTACGCCGGTGCGAATCAGTGGAGAGGACCGCAGAAAGAGCATTGGAAAAGAAAAACAGCAGGTCGTTAAGGAGGTACTTGATCTATGAAGTGCAAGGCAAAAAAGGCGTTTTTCGCAGGTAAGAATGACATCTATCACCGCTGGAAGGAGGTTAAGAAGCTGAATGGCAAAAGCAAAAACCAGTATTACAACAGAAAACCGCAGTGGCTCAGCTGCCGACGCTGCGGCTAAGGAGCAGCGGACGGAGATGCCGCTTTCTGACCTGCATCCCTTTGAAGGACATCCCTTTAAGGTGCTGGACGATGAGCTGATGGAACAGACTGTGGAGAGCATCAAGCAGATCGGTGTGGTATCACCACTGATTGTCCGACCTGACCCGGAAGGCGGATTTGAAATTCTTTCAGGACACCGCAGACTTCATGCGGCGCAGCTGGCAGGTTTGGTGACCGTGCCGGTCATCGTCAAGGAAATGGACGATGATGCAGCAATCATCTTTATGGTGGACAGCAACTTGCAGCGGGAGAATATTCTTCCCAGCGAGAGAGCGTTTTCCTACAAGATGAAGTTGGAGGCGATGAAACATCAGGGTCAGAGAAAAGATTTGACTTCGGAGCAATTTGCACCGAAGTTGTCTACGGAGATTATTGGTGAAGCTGTTGGAATGAGTAAGGATACGGTTAAACGCTATATCCGCCTTACCAACCTGATTCCTGAAATTTTGGATATGGTGGATGAGAAGAAAATCGCCTTTAATCCGGCGGTGGAGTTGTCTTACCTGAAACCGTCTGAACAGAAGGAATTTCTGGAGGCAATGGACTATGCACAGGCATCTCCATCCCTGTCGCAGGCACAGCGGCTGAAGAAGCTCTCACAGGAGGGCGGCTGCACGTTGGATGCCATGTGTGAAGTGATGAATGAAATCAAAAAGGATGAGCTTGACCATGTGACGATTAAAAACGAGGTTCTTCGGAAGTATTTCCCGAAATCCTATACGCCGAAGCAGATGCAGGACACGATTATCCGGCTGCTGGAAAAATGGCAGCGAAGTAAACAACGAGATATGGAACGATGAGAAGGAGATTTTATGATGATGAACTTTAAGAAGAATCAGAACAACGCAGTGTGCAGCATGGATTGCAAGAACTGCCCGCACGGTGCATCGCAGCCCAATCCGATGGATGATTCCATGTTTGAGAAGTCCATTGCGATGCTTCATAACTGGCTGATGCTGGAGGCAATCCGTGAAGATCACCCGAAGGAGCGCATTGTGATGGTGATCCTGCCGGGGGCTGGCGGCGAGCTCCTGACCGAGGATGGCAGTCGAGACATCTTTGAGGATGTTTACGATGAGATGGAGGCTGATCTGGTAGCAGATGGGGAGCTGCTTCTCCATTATGATAAGAGCGATGTGATCGAGACAGACAGAACCCGCTATCTGCTGGGAGCTGCGGAAGTTTCGGAAATCGACCAGAACGGCAACGAATGCAGCATCAATCTGTTTACGCTGGAACGCACCATCGACTATGTGAACGAAAACCTGACGGTGGTTTCCATTGGCGGCGAGTTGGTTCCGGCACTGCGCCTGGTCTAAGGAGGAGCCTATGAAGAAATTCGATGTGGAGATTACGGAAACTCTCCAGAGAAAGGTTTCTGTGGAAGCTGCCTCACAGGAAGACGCGGAACGCATGGTGACGCAGGCGTGGAACAATCAGGACTATGTTCTGGATTCCGGCGATTTCACCGGAGTGGACTTCAAGACCGTGGGAGAACATGAACTGGCGGAGAGCAGAACAATGGATGTGCTGCTGGTACAGCCCAATGCCTACCCGAAGAAAATCAGTGTTGGCACGGAGCTGGAAGATTTGCAGGCAATGGTCGGCGGCGATATTGAAGTGACCTATCCATTTGAGGATGAAGTAGCATTATTCTGAATGAATCCGGTAAAATCAATGGCTTGCCGCTGAACCGTGCGATTTACACCGAAGATGGGGATATGCAAGACATTTATGCCGGTGATTTTCTGGTGGTTGGGCTGACAGAGGATGACTTTGGTTCTCTGACCTCGGAGCAGATGCAAAAATTTGAGGAGCAGTTCCATCAGCCCAGATGTTCGTCCGTATGGGGCGCAGCATCATGGCGATTCCGGTTCCGGATGACATGGTGAAGAAGATGGAGGAAAAGGCTGCAAAGCCCCAGGAAAAGGGTAAACCGGCACCGGACCGGGACGGTTTGTAAGGAAGGAGGCGGAGATTCATGCAGGAAGAAGTTGAAAATCGTACTGTCAATCTGGCAATCAGTACCACGAAACTGACCTTTCGCACCATCGTGAATGGCTATAATGCATGGAAGCGGCACCATCAGGCAAAGGTGGCTCAGAAAACAGCACAGTTGCCGATTGGAAAGCAGAGCATCAAGGAACTGATCGGTCAGAATCAGGGAGTCAGCAGTATCCCCATTGAGAAAACGGATTTGAAAGGCTTTGAACAGGTGGCGCGGAAATACGGTGTGGATTATGCTATTACGAAAGACCAAAATGTGATGCCACCCAAGTACACAGTATTCTTTAAGGCGAAGGATGCGGATGCATTGACTTCCGCTTTTGAGGAATTCACCAACCGCAAGCTGAAAGCAAAGGAAAAACCGAGTGTTTTGGAGCAGCTTAACAAGCTCAAAGAGCTGGTTGCTGCAATTCTGCCGGATAAGGTTCGCCACAAAAGTCAGGAGCGTGATCTATGAGTAATAAGACCAAAAAGCTTCTGATCCTGAACCTGCCGTATCTGATTGCCGGTCTTATATGTACCAATCTGGGAGAAGCGTGGAGAATTGCCGAGGGTGCAGACATGTCTGAGAAGCTCCTCGGCTTTCTTTCTGCCTTGGGTGCAGCCTTTTCCAATCCGATGCCAAGTCTGCATCCGATGGATTTGCTGATTGGAGTGTGCTGCGGAGCGGGTCTGCGGCTTGCTGTGTATCTGAAAGGCAAAAATGCCAAGAAATATCGCCATGGCATGGAGTACGGTTCTGCTCGTTGGGGTACGCAGAAAGACATCGAACCGTTTGAAGATCCGGTATTTGCAAACAATGTGATTTTGACCCGGACGGAGCGGCTGATGATGGGCAATCGCCCGAAGAATCCGGCAAATGCCAGAAACAAAAATGTGCTGGTGATCGGCGGCTCCGGTTCCGGTAAGACCCGCTTCTGGCTCAAACCGAGTGCGCCCGTAAGGGCGGTATAAATCCTACCTTGAGCAAGTAGTAGGTAAAAGTATCAAGCGGCATTGTGCCGCAACCTATCATTCCCCGTCTTACCCCAAAAGGAAACCGGAGGGCGACCATAGCATGACGGAGGACACGGGGCGCTGAAGCCTCAGAAGCGCCGGCGTGACGGAATGAAAATCCACGTATGAGGATGGAAGCTAGACTGCTTGAATGACAGCCTGAAATCGGGACCAAGAGCGTACCCCTGACGTAGAGAGGTTGTACTCGTCAGTGTTCCTGACAGTCGCATTGTTTGGCTATGCGGCTGCTGATACTCGGAGCAGGTTCAGCCACGGGAAAGTGGAAAAAGGCGAACGTCACATACCGACAACGTGGAACGCTTGTTTATACCGTACTAAACGGGGATTGCCTAAAGTGAAATGCCGAAAGGCTATGAAAACGCTGAAATGCGGGGTTCTGAATATTCACCATGGCAACAGAGTTCCCATAGTAGTCTGCGGACGGGAAAGCCGTCTACATGGCAAAGGGGAACAGTGAATCATTTTCAAAACAGAAGGATGGTGTGTGAGACACTATGAGAAATCCGATTCATGTCTTGAAAAGCCTTGAAGAAAAGGCAAGTGTAAGTAACAACAAATATGAAAGATTATATCGCAACCTATACAATCCAGAGTTCTATCTCCTTGCATATGCGAACATTGCGAAATCGCAGGGGAGCATGACGCAGGGGGTAGACGGGCAGACGCTGGACAACATGAGCCTGCCGAGAATTAACCGGATTATTGAATCCATACGCAACAGGACATATCAGCCAAAGCCTGCAAAAAGAAAGTACATTCCTAAAAAGAACGGGAAACTTCGCCCGTTGGGAATCACTTCTACTGATGATAAGTTAGTGCAGGAAGTGGTCAGAATGATTCTTGAAGCAATCTATGAGCCGACATTCAGCAACAATTCACACGGTTTCAGACCAAAAAGAAGCTGTCACACGGCACTTACGCAAGTGAAGAAAAACTTCACAGGTGTTACATGGATTGTCGAGGGAGACATTAAGGCGTGCTTTGATAACTTCGACCATCATGTGTTGGTTGAATTACTGCGGAAAAGGATTTCAGACGAGGCTTTTATCGGTCTAATCTGGAAGTTCCTGAAAGCCGGATATATGGAACAATGGCAGTACAACTGCACCTACTCCGGTGTTCCGCAGGGCAGCGGTATCAGTCCGATATGTGCAAACATCTACCTCAGCGAACTGGACAACTATATGCAGGAATACAAAGAAAAGTATGATTGCGAGCCAGAACGCAGAAGGACGACCAGAGAATACGAGCGGGCGTCCCGGAGATACAGAAAGGCACGTAAAGCGTTAATGGGCGCAGAAAAATCAACTCCTGAACTGGTAAAAGAATTTAAGGATTCCAGAAGGAAGAAGATGAATCAGCACTATTACAATCCGTTTGAGGAAGGCTTCAAGAAAATCCAGTACAACCGTTACGCCGATGATTTTGTAATTGGCGTTATCGGCTCCAAAAAGGACGCAGAAAAAATCAAGGAAGATGTAAAAATCTTTCTCCAAGAAAAACTGCATTTGGAAATGTCCGAGGAAAAGACGAAAGTCACCCATTCCAGTAAGCCGGTACGCTATCTGGGGTACGATTTCAAAGTAATCCATTCCAAGAACATGAAGCGTTGTAAAAACGGCGACATGAAACGGGTGTGGTATGGAAAAGTATTCCTGTATATGCCGAAAGAAAAATGGATTAAAAAAGCGATGGAACGGGGAGCGATACAGGTGAAACGCAACAATGACACAGGCAAAGAAATGTGGCGTCCTATGCCAAGGAAAGACCTGATGAACCGCAGCGATGCAGAGATTGTGTCTACTTTCAATTCCGAAATTCGAGGGTTATATAACTTCTATCGGATAGCAGAAAACGTAGGCGCATTGCACAAGTATTACTACATGGTGCGGTACAGCATGTTAAAAACTCTGGCAGGAAAGCACAGAACGAATGTCAGTGTTATTAAGAAGCGGCACATGGTAAACGGAGTACTGAGAATCCCATACGATACAACTAAGGGACGTAAATACTGCGAATTTTACCATGATGGATTCAGAAAGCACAGCGACGGCTATGACAATGTGGCAGACGTTATGCCGAGTTATAGGAAATATGACAGCAGGCACACGATAGTAAACCGCATAAAAGCCGGAGTATGCGAGATTTGCGGGGAACATGCAGACTATTTATGTATGCACCACGTAAGAACGCTGAAATCGCTGAAAGGCAGGGATATATTTGAGCAGAAAATACTGAAAATGAGAAGAAAATCTCTGGCTCTCTGCCCTGACTGCTTTGAACTCTTACACGAAACCAAAGAATCAAGGTGATTCATGGAAAGCCGGATACGCTGAGAGGTGTACGTCCGGTTTGGGAGGCGGCTCCCTGAAACCTACTGATGAAAGTCAGCAAGGCGCAGGGTGCCTACCTCATACCTTTTACAATGTCACAGTTCCTATGTGGTCACTGACCCGAAAGGCGATATCGTAATCGACTGCGGCCAAGCCCTTTTGAAGAATGGATACAGCATCCGGATCTTTAACACCATCAATTTCAGAAAGTCGATGCATTATAATCCCTTCGCGTATATTCACAGCGAAAAGGATATTTTGAAGCTGACCACAACGCTCATTGCCAACACCAAAGGGGACGGCAAGGCCGGTGACGAATTCTGGACGAAGGCAGAGACCTTGCTGTATTGTGCTTTGATTGGTTATATCCACTATGAGGCACCGCTGGAAGAGCAGAACTTTGCAACGCTGATTGAATTCCTGAATGCGATGGAAGTGCGCGAGGATGATGAAACCTTTCAGAATCCAGTGGATCAGATGTTTGAAGCTCTGAAAAAGAAAAAACCGAACCACTTTGCTGTCCGCCAATATGCCAAGTTCAAGCTGGCGGCGGGCAAGACCTTAAAGTCGATTCTGGTGAGCTGCGGCGCACGTCTTGCTCCCTTCGATATTGAGGAAGTCCGTGATATCACTATGTACGATGAGCTGTCGCTGGATACGGTGGGAGATAAGAAAACGGCTCTGTTCCTCATTATGAGCGATACAGACCCGACTTTTAATTTCCTGATTTCCATGATTTACACACAGCTGTTTAACCTGCTGTGCGAAAAAGCGGATGATGTTTATGGCGGCAGACTGCCGGTGCATGTGCGCTGCCTGATTGATGAGTGTGCGAACATTGGTCAGATTCCGAATCTGGAAAAGCTGGTAGCCACCATCCGATCAAGAGAAATCTCGCGTGTCTGGTGCTTCAGGCACAGAGCCAGTTGAAGGCAATCTACAAGGACAATGCCGATACCATCATCGGCAATATGGATTCCCGTATTTTTCTTGGCGGTTCGGAGCCGACTACGCTGAAAGAGCTGAATCAGGCACTGGGGAAAGAAACGATTGATCTGTACAACACTTCCGATACCAGAGGTAATAGCCCATCCTACGGCACCAATTACCAAAAAGTCGGGCATGACCTGGCCTCGGTGGATGAACTGTCTGTGTTGGATGGCGGTAAGTGCATTTTGCAGCTGCGCGGTGTGAGACCGTTCAAGTCAGATAAATATGATCTGACCCAGCATCCGAACTACAAGCTCACTGCCGGTGCTGATAAGAAAAACACGTTCAGCATCGAGGCGTTTCTTGACCATCGGCTGAAACTCAAGCCCGGTGATAAGTACGAAGTGGTTGATGCAGATCATGCCAAGTAAGTTCGTTCCGGTGATGAAGATGTCATAGGTGTGCTGTTGGCAACAGAATAAGAAGGGGCGGCGAGCTGCCGCCTCTTTACATAGCCAGGTTTCTGATTGGGATTGGAAATCTGGCTATATGTTTGCCCATTTGCAGGTGCACATGCAGATGGAAAATCACTATTCATCAGCCATAAGGGCGCAACGTACAAGGAGGTACACATTTATGGCATTTTTCAACAGCGCAGTAACCGTTCTTCAGACCCTCGTTATCGCACTGGGTGCCGGCCTCGGCATCTGGGGAGCGATCAACCTGCTGGAAGGCTACGGCAACGACAACCCTGGTGCCAAGTCTCAGGGCATGAAGCAGCTGATGGCCGGTGGCGGTGTAGCACTGATCGGCACGACTCTGGTGCCGCTGCTTTCCGGTCTGTTCGGTTAAGCAAAGGCTGTCGGGGCGAAGATTCCGACCGGGCGGCGAAAGCTGCCTGTTACATAGTCAGGTGCAGGCAATCTCCGCAGCTGGCTATTTTCTGCGCTCTTTGGCAGGTGCACATGTTGGAAGTATGGCGCAGAATCGCAGTTTAGAATCGCACCGGCTGATAGGCCGGACAAGTTACAGGAGGACAAATCTATGGCGTTTCTTACTACAACTGCATCGGCACTGTCTCTTTTCTCACAGCTGTTTATGCTTCTGTCCCGGATGGCGAAGCTGTTCGGCGTGTTCGCGTAAGGAAGGAGGCGGCTCATGCAGAGTATCCTTGAACAGATCACAGATTGGCTCAAGAGCATGATCATCAGCGGTATCATGGGAAATCTTTCAGGGATGTTCGATTCGGTCAACCAGCAGGTTGGACAGATCGCAGGAGATGTGGGAACCACACCGGCGAACTTTTCACCTGCGGTTTTTTCTATGATCCGCAACATCTCGGAATCCGTGATCCTGCCCATTGCCGGAATGGTGCTGACATTCATCGCCTGTTATGAGCTGATCCAGATGCTCATCGAGCATAACAATCTGGCAAATTTCGAGACCTGGACATTTTTCAAATGGGTCTTTAAGACCTTTCTGGCAGTGACCTGATCTCAAACACATTCAATATCACGATGGCTGTCTTTGATGTGGCGCAGCAAGTGATCTCCCGAAGCGGCGGTCTGATTTCCGGCAGTACGTCTGTCAGCGATGCGACCCTGACAGCGATGCAGGCCACACTGGAAGGCATGGACTTGGGACCGCTGCTGGGACTGTATTTGCAGACATTTGTGGTTCAGGTCACGATGCTGGCATTGTCGGCTATTATCTTTGTTATCGTGTATGGCCGAATGGTGGAAATATATCTCATGGTAAGCCTTGCGCCGATTCCGTTCGCAACCTTTGGAAACCATGAGCAGAGCCACACCGGTCAAAACTATCTACGCTCCCTGTTTGCACTGGGATTCCAGGGCTTTCTTATCATGATCTGTGTAGGCATCTATGCAGTTCTGATTCAGAACCTGTCCTTTTCGGATAACATTATCAGCAGCATTTGGGGCGTTATGGGCTATACGGTTTTGCTGGCATTTACGTTGTTTAAGACGGGAAGCCTCGCGAAATCCGTATTTGCAGCGCACTAAGAGAGGAGGAATGAGTCATGGCATCTTATATTTCTGTGCCGCGAGACCTTTCAAAGGTCAAGACCAAGGTCTTTATGAACCTGACCAAACGGCAGATTCTCTGCTTCGGAGCCGGTGCGCTGATTGGCGTTCCGGTTTTCTTTTTACTCAAATCCAGCGGGAATCTGAGCCTTGCCGCACTTGGCATGATGGCGGTGATGCTGCCGCTTTTCTTTCTTGCCATGTATGAGAAAGACGGTCAGCCGCTGGAAGTGGTGGCAAAGCACTTCTATGAGGCAAAGTTCAAGAGGCCGAAAACGCGGCCTTACAAAACAAAAAATTACTATGCACTGCTGGTTCAGCAGGCAGACGTGGAAATGGAGGTAAATCGCATTGTTCAAAATTCTCGAAAAGCTGACAGCGAAGAATAAAAAGCAGGATGACATCCGAATGCCGTCCCATCTGTCAGCCGCAGAGCAAAAACAGGTGCAGACGGTGATTGACCGTGCAAGGGGTGACAGCACGGTTCCGCACTCAGCTCAGGATAGCATTCCCTTTCAGCGGATGTTCCCGGATGGTATCTGCCGTGTGACGGACAACTACTACACCAAAACCATTCAGTTTCAGGACATCAATTACCAGCTGGCACAGCAGGAGGATCAGACGGCTATCTTTGAGGAATGGTGCAGCTTCCTGAACTTCTTTGATTCCAGCATCCGCTTTGAGCTTTCTTTTATGAATATGGCTACGGATGCCTCGAATTTTGAGAAGATGGTGCGTATCCCGTACCAGAAGGATCATTTCAATCCGGTGCGCACGGAGTACAGCACCATGCTGCGCCGCCAGCTTGCCCAGGGCAACAACGGCCTGACCAAGACGAAGTACCTGACGTTTGGCATTGAGGCGGAATCCATGAAACAGGCAAAGCCGAGGCTCATTCACATCGAAATCGACCTGATGAACAACTTCAAACGCTTGGGTGTCCGGGCAAAATTGCTGAACGGCAAGGAACGGCTTCATCTGATGCACGATATGTTCCACATGGGTGACCATGACCGATTCAATTTCGATTGGAAGTGGTTGCCGGAAAGCGGGCTGTCGGTAAAGGACTTTATTGCACCGACCGGTTTTGCCTTTCCGAAGAACCGTATTTTTCAGATGGGCGGGATGTATGGCTCCATGTCCTATCTCCAGATCACGGCTTCCGACCTGTCGGATCAGCTGATGAAGGATTTTCTGGATATGGAATCCAGCCAGATCGTGACTATGCACATTCAGTCGGTAGACCAGAATAAAGCAATCAAATCCATCAAGCACACCATTACGGAGCTGGATCGTTCCAAGATTGAGGAACAGAAGAAAGCTGTCCGTTCCGGATACGATATGGACATCATTCCGTCAGATTTGGCAACTTACGGCAAGGACGCAAAGGCACTGCTGAAGGAATTGCAGAGCCAGAATGAGCGTATGTTCCTGCTGACCTTTCTGGTGATGAACACCGGCGAGACGGAGCAGGAGCTGGAAACCAATGTGTTTCAAGCTTCCAGTATCGCGCAGAAGTACAACTGCAACCTGCGCCGTCTGGACTTTCAGCAGGAGCAGGGGCTGATGAGCTGTCTGCCGCTGGCACAGAACCTGATTGAGATTCAGCGCAGCATGACTACCAGCAGCACGGCAATTTTCGTTCCGTTTACCACCCAGGAACTGTTTCAGACCGGGAAAGAGGCTCTGTACTATGGGCTGAATGCTCTGTCCAACAACCTGATTATGGTTGACCGGAAAAAGCTCAAAAACCCCAACGGGCTGATTCTGGGTACTCCCGGTTCCGGTAAATCCTTCTCTGCCAAGAGAGAAATCGCCAATGCGTTCCTGGTGACGGATGACGATGTAATTGTGTGCGATCCTGAAGCCGAGTACACGGCACTGGTGAAGAAATTTGAGGGGCAGGTCATTAAAATCAGCCTTCCAGCACGCAGTATATCAACCCGATGGACATCAATGCGAACTATTCGGAAGAGGATAATCCGATTGCCTTGAAAGCAGATTTCATCCTGTCCCTGTGTGAGCTGATCGTGGGCGGAAAAGAAGGCTTGCAGCCGGTAGAAAAGACGGTCATCGACCGATGTGTCCATCAGATTTACCAGACCTATTTTGAGAATCCGGTGCCGGAGAACATGCCGGTGTTGCAGGACTTGTACGAGGCACTGCTCCGGCAGGATGAAAAGGAAGCACACCATGTGGCAACGGCACTGGAAATCTATGTGACCGGTTCGCTGAACCTGTTTAACCACCGCACCAACGTAGATATCAATAACCGGCTGGTCTGCTATGACATCAAGGAGCTGGGCAAGCAGCTGAAAAAGATCGGTATGCTGGTGGTGCAGGATCAGGTCTGGGGGCGTGTAACCGCCAACCGCAATGCCGGTAAAGCCACCCGCTACTATATGGACGAGTTCCATCTGCTTTTGAAAGAAGAGCAGACAGCGGCTTACAGCGTGGAAATCTGGAAGCGATTCCGTAAATGGGGCGGTATTCCCACCGGCATCACCCAGAACGTGAAAGACCTGCTTTCTTCCCGCGAAGTGACGAACATTTTTGAGAACAGCGACTTCATTTATATGCTGAATCAAGCAGCCGGTGATCGTCAGATTCTGGCGGATCAGCTGAATATCAGCCCACATCAGCTGTCCTATGTGACCCACTCCGGTGAAGGCGAAGGACTGCTGTTCTACGGAAATGTGATTTTGCCGTTCGTTGATCGTTTCCCGACCGATCTGGAACTGTACCGGATTATGACGACAAAATTAACCGAAGTGCAGGAAGCGAAGGAGGCGTAAGCGATGGCTGGCAAGAAAAATCCGAATCTCGGAGACAAGCTGCGGCAGGAGCGCGAGGGTGCGGAGAACACCCTTCGCGATTCCAGAAGCAAAACCGCAGATAGCAGTACGGGAGACGGCGGCAAGAAAAAAGCGGAACACCGAAGGCAGATTCGTCACGAGGCCGATCTTGCTAAGATGCGCAGTAAGAAGCTGAAATCAGATCAGGAAGCAAAAGCGAAAAAGAATGCAGCAGCTTCCGGGAAAAAAGGCGGAAAGCCAAAGAAGCCGGGAAATCTTGCGGCAGATGCACTTTCAGCAAGGCACATCAGAGTGTGCGCAATGCCGACCAGGATAATAATTCTGGTGTGGAGGCAGCGCATTTTACCGAAGGCTCAGCGGAAGGTGCAGCCCGTGCTGGTTCCCGGTTCCAATATGGTCGAAAGCTGCGGCAGTACAAAAAGCTGGAGCGGTTGGAGAAAAAGGGAAATAAAGATGCCGTAGATTCCATCTTTGCGGAACGCATGAAGTCTGATCCGCAGGCTGGTTCCAATCTCTTTTCCCGATGGCGGCAGAAGCAGGCCATCAAAAAAGAGTATGCCGCTGCGAAGGCAGGTGCGGCCGCTGCGGAGAACACAGCATCTGGCACAGCCAAAGCTGCACAGGTACTGTCAGTATAACGGAAAAGGCATTTCAGTTTGTGCAGAGCCACTCGCATATCATCATCGGTATCGCAGCCGTGGGACTGCTTGTTTTGGTGATTGCCGGGTCGGTTTCGTCATGCTCCGTCTTGATCAATGGCGGCGGCAATGTGGTGCTGGGGACTTCCTACACGGCAGAAGATGAAGATTTGAAAGGCGTGGAGACGGATTATACCAAGCTGGAAGATAAACTTCGCAAACAAATCGACCGCATTGAAACCGACCATCCGGGCTATGACGAGTATCGCTACAATCTGGCAGAGATTGGTCACAATCCCTATGAGCTTGCATCTCTGCTGACCGTAGAATTTGAAAACTATACGAGAAGCCAGGTGCAGGCGCGGCTCCAGAGTATTTTTGAAGCGCAGTATGAGCTGAAGTTGGAGGAAAAGGTGGAAATCCGGACAAGGAAGGAAACCCGTGTGGGCTATCGCTACAATCCAATCACCGGAACCGGACACACCTACACCTATCAGGTGACGGTACAGTATGAGTATAAAATCCTCAATGTAACACTGCTCAATCGGGGCGTTGACTATGTTGCAAGAAATTCCGGCCTTACAGATGACCAGCTGCAACGATACGAAGTCACACTGGAGTGCCGGGGCAATCGAGATGACCTGTTTGCAGGCATAGCCTTTGCAACGCCGGATGGCGCGGGTTCCAGCGGAGAATACCAGGATTACGACATTCCGGGCGAAGCTCTGACGGATGAAAAATTCCGGAAGATGATTACCGAAGCAGAGAAATATCTCGGTTATCCCTATGTTTGGGGCGGCAGCTCGCCGAGTACCAGTTTTGACTGCTCCGGTTTTGTAAGCTGGGTCATCAACACTGCGGCAATGACTGGAATGTAGGCAGCAGACGGCCAACGGTCTGATGGGAAAATGCGACATTATCCCGAAGAGTGAGGCAAAGCCCGGAGACCTGATCTTCTTCCAGAAAACCTACAACACCAGTGGCGCATCCCATGTGGGCATTTATGTCGGCAACGGGATGATGATCCACTGTGGCTCACCAATTTCCTATGCTTCCATTGAGACGAGCTACTGGCGGCAGCACTACTACTGCATGGGAAGAATTCGATAAAAATAGGGCGTTTATTCGCCCGGAAAGGATACGATATGAGCTTGAAACTGGAAAAGATTGCTGCGGAGCGCGAGAAAGCCCGCAGGAAACGCGATGAATGGGAGGAGCGCAGAAAGGAATGGGACAGAAAGTACCACGAGCAGGAAAACAGCGAAATCTGTGAAATGGTACATGCCCAGAGCCTGACCCCGGAACAGCTGGCAGTCATCATTCAGCTGGCGCAGGCTGCGGTTCCCAACCCGGAGAACCTGAAACTGGATGAGAAAGAAACGGAGGATATGGAATGAAAAAGATGATGGCAATGCTGCTTGCCAGCGTGATGGCGGCAGGAACCTTTACGACCACTGCATTTGCCTATACGGGCGATGATGTGCAGAAGAACACGCCTGTCAGTACCGCTGCACAGGAGACGGATGCAGCAGAAAGCACAAATGCGGGGAAAACGGACAATACCGACAGCATCGAAATCGACCCGGACATGCAGGTTCTGCCGGATGGCTATGAGGTCTCTACGGATGCGGATGGGAACCTGATCGTTACGGTGGGCGGCAAAGAATACAATATCGGCAGCGAAAAGTCCCAAAAGCAGACTGGTACGGTGGTGCCGGGGATCACCAGTCTGCATTTTCGTTCCGGTCCCGGCATGGATCAGGAGATTATCGGATATCTGCATTCCGGCGATACGGTGGAGATTGTCGAAAAATGCGGTGACTGGTATAAGGTAAACTTCAACGGCAAAACCGGGTATGCACATGGAAAGTACCTGAATGTCACGGATTCTGCAAAAGACAGCAGCATGTTCAGTGAAGATGCGCTGAAGCTGTTTCTGGATCTGATGCAGAGTGGAATGTCATACGAGGATGAGACGAAATCCAGTGCAGCTTTGACTCCGGAAGGAAATATGACGCTGGTGGACGATATCGGTGAGGAAGAAGATAAATCCAGCCAGCAGTTCATTACGCTGGTGACAAAGGCGGGCAACACCTTTTATCTGATCATCGACCGCGATAAAGACGGCAACCAGAATGTGCATTTCCTGAACATGGTGGACGAGGCCGATCTGCTTGCGCTGATGGATGAAGAGGAAGCTGCCAAGTATCGGGAGAAGGAGCCGGAAGTCACGGAACCTGCGGAAACCGAAAAGCCGCAGGAGACGGAACCGGCACCGGAAGAGCAGAAAACAGAGAGCGAGCAGAAGAAATCGTCTCCGCTTCCGATGATTATGCTGCTTCTGTTTGTGATCGGTGCAGCCGGTGTCGGCGGTTATCTCTATATCAAGATGAAGGGCGTAAAGCCTGCGTCCAAGAAAAATCAGCCGGACCCGGATGCGGATTATCACGATGAGGATGAAGATACGCTCCAGCTGCCGGAGGATGATGGTGACGAGGACGAAGAAGTGGATGTCAACGAGGATTATGAAGCGGAATCGGAAGATGAACCTGTCTGATTAACGCAGCGTTGACCGGTGGGGCGGCTGAAAAGCCGTCCCCTTTACATAGCCAAATGGTTGGTGGGTGAACTGTTTTGAGCTATGAAGCTATGGACTCTGTAGGCGATATCTGATAAAATAGAAAGTAAGAACAGCTCAACAACTCGGAATTTTACCATCCAGCATCTCTCAAAAATAATAGGCATATTTTCATATAGTGTTGATTAAATGTCTATAAGTGCTCATATTCTGCGCATTTTGATCTGCATTTATTCATATCTATAAATCATCAAATACGTATTTATATTGGTATCTGGATTTTCGCCCTTCACACCCGTTCTCGTACGATCATGAGTGCATACCCCAGCAGGTTCGTTCCGTGCCACTTTTTCACGTCGAGTCGATCTGGTCCTTCATCGATAAGCCGATGCCCCAGATGTGGTCCTTGACGGCGCACTCTGCGAGGATGGCGTCGCCGGTGGATTTGAGCTGAGCCTTCAGGTCTTCGATCTGCTCCAACTCTGTCTTTGGATAAAGAAAAATCACTTTCTGTCCATCCATGGATACCTTCTGTAAACGATACCTTACAGCTATATAATTGGGCAGATGGTCAAACTCTGCGCGCTGAACTGTCGCTTTAATTCCCAGAACTTTATAGAGATATTCCATATGTTCTCCTTCTATTTAACTCTATTTTTGTATTATAACTTGTTTTAAGTTAAGTTTCGATATTAAAGTTAAGATAATTCAAAAAAATCATCAGGAAGCGGAAATATCATAAGAATAATTTAACACCATGGCACCTTCTTTTTCCTCTCAGATTTCCGTGCTCTGCCACTTTTATGAGCGTTCTTTTCAGTATTTTGCCACTTTCATGAGGGAATAATCCGTGCTTCATTACACTTTCATGAGCGAATTTATGCTGTAATATGACATTTTCATGAGGGAATTGGTGCTTCGATGCGACGTGAGGAGGTAGTGGGCGGAGGCATGGGCGCGATAAAGGCAACGAGTGCGAATGGGTGGACGCGACGTGAGAAGGTGGAGGGTGCGGACGCGTGGGCGCGGAGTGAGCAGGCGGAGGGCCGAGACATTGGCCCGGGAAAAGTGAGCAGAAATATACGAGTGTCAACGGGAGGGTTTTATGGTACAACTAGAAGTAGTTTTTTGATGGAGGTGCCTATGGAGCCGAAGGTCAGTATCATCGTGCCGGTGTATAACGCGGAGAAGAGTCTCGCGCGCTGTGTGGACAGTATTCTGAATCAGGAGTTTCGGGATTTCGAGCTGATCCTCATGGATGATGGAAGTAAGGATCGGTCCGGGGAGATCTGCGACGGATATGCGCGGGCGGATGCGCGCGTGGTGGTCGTGCATAAGGAGAATACGGGGGTGTCGGATACGCGAAACCAGGCGATCGCGCGGGCGCGGGGTACGTTTCTGCAGTTCGTGGACAGTGATGACTGGCTGACGGCGGATGCGACGAAGCTGATGGTGCGGGCGGCCGAGGAGACGGGCTGCGACATGGTGATCGCGGATTTCTATCGTGTCGTCGGAGAGATGGTGTCGCGGAAGGGGGATATCGACGCGGACCAGGTGATCGGGCGTGAAGCGTTCGTTGGCTTCATGATGGAGAACCCGGCGGACTACTACTATGGGGTGCTGTGGAATAAGCTGTACCGGCGCTCGCTTGTGGAGGCGCACGGGATCCGGATGGATGCGAAGCTCAGCTGGTGCGAGGATTTTCTGTTTAATCTCGAGTATGTGCGCTATGCGACGACGTTCTATGCGCTGCGGACGCCGGTCTACTATTATGTGAAGACGAAGGGTTCGCTGGTGAATCAGAAGATCAGCTTCGCGCGGACGGTGGAGATGAAACTCGCGATGTTCGAGTGCTACAACGACTTCTTCAAGCATGTGCTGGATGAGGATGCGTATGAGCGGAAGCGGCTGCAGGTCTATCATTTTCTAGTGGATGCGGCGAAGGATGGTTTCGTGTTCCCGGCGACGATTCCGGGGACGCAGAAGCTCGGTGAGGAGCGGAGCCAGGCGCTGCAGGAGGTGATTTCGGAGGATGGGATCATCGTGGAGAAGTACCGCGACCGGAAGCTGCTCGAGCGCTATCTCGAGTCGGTGGCGCTGAAGTATGATATGACGCTGGCGGAGCTGTCGCTGCTGCTGTATCGGAAGGACGCGGGAAAGGCGCTCACTCGAGGGGCTGAAGCGCAGATGCCTGCGCGGGAAGATGCCGTGGAGGCGACTGATCGAAAGGATGCCGGAAAGGCGCTGAGCCGGAAGGATCTCGCGGAGCTGATGCATATGAGCCGCGGGGATCTGCGCGCCGCGCTGCAGAAGCTGGTCTCACGCGGGATGCTCGAAGTGGTCGACGTGCCGAGGAAACGACGTGAAGCGGCGGAAATAGCCGAGGCGACCGGTCTTTTCGGAAAGCGTGGCGAGGCACAGGATGCAGACGCGAACGGAATGACGAAGAAAAAACGCGAGCCGCGGAATATTCGTCTCGAGCTGCTGCCGGCGTCGGATGCGGTGCTGCAGGATATCGCGGCCGCGGAGCGTGACTACGAGCAGGCGAAGTTCCGGGGATTTACCGAGGACGAGCTCCGGCAGTATACAGCGCTCGAGCGGCGTGTGCAGGAGAACGAAAAGCAGATACTGCAGAAGTGAGGATGGGCAGACGAACACCATCAGCGATGCCTGGCGATGAGTCAGCGAGGGGCAGAATGCGTTGCGGCGAGGCACAACGCATGCGCGGAGTGATGATGTGGAGGGCCGAAACATGGGCACAAGCGAGTAGGAGGCGGTGACTAGCCGCCGTCCTCTCACACCACCGTGCGTACCGTTCGGTACACGGCGGTTTCAACAGTTGACGTGCATAGACTGATAAGCTGTGGCAAGATCATAAAAGCCCCAGTTTGTAGACCTAAAACAGAATACCGTTCCTTACATAGCAGTCATGCGCTTCGGTGCCTGGCTGCTAATTTTTTTGCGAAAGGAGCAGTATCGAATGAAGCTTGTATTAGCGGAAAAGCCCTCGGTTGCCATGAGTCTCTCGAAAGTGATCGGGGCAGATCAGCGCGGGGACGGTTATATGGAGGGCAATGGCTACCTTGTCAGTTGGTGTGTGGGGCATCTGGTGGAACTTTCCCAGCCGGAAGCCTATGATGAAAAGTATGCAAAGTGGAAGTATGATGATCTTCCGATTTTGCCGGAACATTGGCAGTATCAGGTGTCCGCCAGCACGAAAAAGCAGTTCGGAATCCTGAAAAAGCTCATGCAGCGGAAAGATGTGGAGAGTCTGATCTGTGCAACCGATGCAGGGCGTGAGGGCGAACTGATTTTCCGACTGGTTTACCATCAGTGCGGCTGCAAAAAGCCGGTGGAACGGCTTTGGATTTCATCAATGGAGGACAGTGCTATCCGGGAAGGCTTTCAGAAGCTCAGACCGGGAACAGAATATGATCCTTATATGAGGCGGCTTTATGCCGGGAGCGAGCCGACTGGATTGTCGGAATCAACGCCACCCGGCTTTTTTTCATGTCTGTATGGGCAGACCCTGAATGTGGGGCGCGTGATGACACCAACGCTTGCGATGGTGGTTATGCGAGATGCAGCAATCCGGCGTCAAGCCGGAGCCGTTCTACTCGGCAGAATTAAAATTTCGGGATTTTCAAGCGGGCGGTGAGCGAATGAAAGAAAAAGCAGAAGCAGAAAAACTGGTGGCAGAGTGTTGCCAGGCAGGAAGTGCCATCATTACCAAGGTAGAGCAGAAAGAAAAATCAGAGAAGCCCCCGGCCTTGTTTGATCTGACATCGCTTCAGAGAGAAGCAAATCGGCAGCTGGGATTCACTGCCCAGCAGACCTGGATTACACACAGGCTCTGTACGAGAAGAAACTCGTGACATATCCCCGTACCGACAGCCGGTATCTGACGGATGATATGGCACCGCTGGTGCCGGAACTTGTTTCTGTGATCCAGCAGAGCTTTCAGATTCAGGCGGATGTACCGGCACCGGTGAATGCAGCGCAGGTCATCAATTCTAAGAAAGTCACCGATCACCATGCCATTATCCCTACAAAAACAGCGGCGGGTTATGACATTTCCTCGCTTCCCAGTGGAGAACAAGCGATTCTTACTCTGCTGGCGGTGCGGCTGATTTGTGCGGTCGGAACACCCTGCCACTATGCAGAAACCATAGTAGAAGCGGAGTGTGCCGGTCAGAAGTTCCGCACGAAAGGCAAAACAGTCACGGATATGGGCTGGAGGCAATATGCAGGAAAGCCGGTTGAAGATGCTGAGAAGAATGCGGAGGCAGGTGATCTTCCGGAGCTTTCGGAAGGCATGACATTAGAACTTGCCGGTGTCGATCTGAAAGAAGGCAAGACCAGCCCACCCAAGAGGTTTACCGAAGATCTTCTGCTTTCAGCGATGGAAAGTGCCAGCTCGGATGAATTTCCGGCTGGTGTAGAGCGAAAAGGCATCGGCACACCAGCTACACGCGCTGCCATCATCGAAAAACTGGTACAGAAAGGCTTTATCGAGCGCAGGGGCGATAAGAAAACGAAATACCTTTGTTCTACGGACAAGGGAAATGCGCTGGTGACGGTGGTGCCGGAACAGATTCAGTCTCCATCCATGACGGCAGACTGGGAGGAAAAACTGCTGAAAATAGAACACGGCGAGTATGACAGCGATGCCTTTATGGGCGAAATCAGCAGCATGGTCAGCGGACTTGTTAAAACCTACGAGGCTGTAAAAGGAGCCGATGTGCTGATGCAGCCGGAACGCAAGGTCATTGGTTCCTGTCCCGCCTGCGGCAGTGATGTCTGCGAAACGGCAAAAGGATGGTTTTGCAGGGATAAGAGCTGTAAATTTGCGCTCTGGAAGGAAAACAGGTTTTTTCAGACACTGGGAAAGCAGATGACAGAGGAACTGGCAAAGCAACTGGTAAATCGTGGAAAAGCACGGCTTACCCATTGCTATTCCAGGAAGTCCAATCGTTACTATGACACAACCGTTCATGTAGAGACCGGCGAGGACGGTGCAGCAGCATTTAAGCTGGAGTTTGGAGGTAAAAAATGAGCATGAAAATGATGAATGCAGCTTATCTGGTGGATAATGTCGCTCTGCTTTCCTTGCAGGAAAAGCAGGACGGCGTGGAATTCCATTGTTTTGATATGGACAGCAAGGTGCAGATTGCCGAGGGACACATTGGCTGGGATGTGTTGGATAAACAGCCGTTTTCTACGCTGGAAGAAAGCGCGAGGGTGGCAGCACTCAAGGAGATTCCCCAGCTGGACGGTCTTACCGTTGCGCCGGTAGCCCCGGAGATGCTGGAGCAGATGCGCGGCGGCAGAAAGGTTCTTTGGCAGATGAAAAAGGCTGATCCTGAACTGGAGAATGCTAAAAATATCCGGTTTATCACCAGCAGCTACGAGGATCGGTTCAAAATTCCGGATGGCAGTGCGGTGGAGATTGAGTATCCGAATCGGAAGTTCTCAGCTCGCTGCGAATATATGGACGAATATCATCTGCGCCTTGGGTATGATGTTCTGCACATCTGTCAGCTGGCAGAAATGCTGGAACGCGGTGGCGGTACATGCCGCCCGGAGCCGCTGATTACGGAAGAATGCAGCGCATGGGATTTGGGAAGCAAGGGCTTTCTTGCCATTCAGACCTGTGAGGACGGTTACGACTATACCTTATATCATAAGGACTTCACTGAAATTGACGGTGGACAGATCGACAACCCAGAAATCAGCATGAATGCGGCCAGAGACCAGATCCTTTCGGATTATGGATTCGGTGGACGCACCATGACGCGGATTGACTATGATGAACTTTGTGATCGTGCAGAGGATGCAGAAATCAGCAGACGGGAATCTGTGCTGGGTAAACTCTCGGATTTGTCTTCCAGAACGGATACGCCGGTGAAAGCTGCCAAGGCGAAGGAGGCGGAGCGATGAAATATAAGCTTACGAAGGCGGAGCAGGAAACCGTCATCAATTTTGACAATGAACTGGATACCGCCAGTGTTTACACCCATGACAGCCGCCTGATTAAGAAGCTCCGGGAACTGCGAAAACAGTATCCGGAGCAGTTTGTTTTGGAGCACCGGGAGCATGGGGCGGTCACTTATACGATTCCGAAACGCTGCGTCGGTATCCGACCGCCTTACAGTGAAAAGCGTCGGGAACAGCAGCGACAGGAAGCAAAGGAAAATGGACTGCCGTTTATGGAGAAGGGAGAAATGAATGATGGCAAGAATTGAAAAATGGGATGAAGTGCATGGAAATCAGGCATTGGATGAGAAGATGATGGCATTTCTCGACAGTACTACCGACCAGTATGCAATTTTGCAGCTTCGCCGCAGCGAGGATACGGTATATGAACGCTTTTCGTCTATGCGCGAACTGGAACGGATGGGGCTGGAGCCGGATATTGACCATTATGAAGTGGTTTATACGGCTCCGCTGCTTCCCTACAAGGATCAGAATACGATGTTGGAGGAGCTGTATGCGAAATTCAATGTTTCCCGCCCTGATGATTTTACTGGGCATAGTCTTTCTGTGTCTGACATCGTGGCTTTACGGCAGAATGGTGTTGTAAGCTGTCACTATGTGGATTCCATCGGTTTCCAGGAACTGCCCGGTTTTTTGAAACCGGAGAATTACCTGAAAGCCGCAGAAATGGCGATGGAGGACGATTACGGCATGATTGACGGCGTGATCAATAACGGAAAGAAGGAAGAACCGGCAGAGAAAGCATCGGTTCTGGATCAGCTGAAGGAAAAGCAGGAGGCGGTGCCGCCTGCGCCGCCTCGCAGGTGCTGCGAAGAAAAGGAGTTATAAATGCGTTTTACGGATGACGAATGGATGCTCATGATGCTTACAGCCCTGGCACACGGACAGGGCTGATTGCAGAGCTTCAGACGATGCAAAAAAGTCTGACGGGCAGAGACAGAAACCTGCGCAGGTGGACGGCCTCGCTGCTTGCGAAACTGGCAGAGATGACAGATGCAGAATATGAGGCACTGGATTTGTATCCGGACGAATAAGAGAGAGGAGGAAAATAGACAGATGATGACGAAAACGGCTTATTATATGCAGATGGCACAGGAAGCTGCGGCACAGATCACTGGCAGCAAAGAACAGTGGACAGCGTTTCTGACCACATCCGCACGGCTTTATAAGTATCCCTTTGCGGAACAGCTGATGATCTATAAGCAGAGACCAGAAGCAACGGCCTGTGCAGAGTACGATCTCTGGAATGACCGGATGAACCGCTATGTAAAGCGTGGCTCCAAGGGCATTGCTCTTTTGGATATGCGTGGGGAGCAGCCGAAACTGCGGTATGTATTTGATGTGGCAGATACCGGAGAACGGAAAAATTCCCGTCCGGTACAGCTCTGGAAAATGAATGCGGAGCATGAGCAGCCGATCATTCGGGCACTGGATGTTGCGTTTGATGTTCCGGCCGGTGCCGGGTCTCTGGAGAATCATATCATGGAAGCGGCAGAACGCTTGCAAGGGATTACTGGGAGGAAAACCGCAGGCAGATTAGTGACATCGTTGCAGATTCCTATCTGGAAGGATATGATGAACTCAACATCGGAGCTTCCTTTAAGAGAGCTGCCGCTGTCAGCATCGCATATTCCGTCTTTACCCGGACGGTGGGCAATGCAGATGACTATTTTGAACACGAGGATTTTCTGGACATCTTTGATTTTAATACGCAGCTGCCGCCAATGTGCTGGGAACTGCGGTCAGCGAAATGTCCAGCCAGATCTTCCGGGAAATTGAACGCACGATCCGAACCTATGAAAGAGATAAGCAGGCAGAAAGGAGCCAAAACTATGATGGAGCTGAATTACACGAAGAACGGCGATTACCTGATTCCGGACATCCAGTTGTCGGTGCAGGAACAGAAGCCGCTGGGCAAGTACGGGAGAATGCGCAGAGCGTTCCTGCAGGAGAACAACACGCTGCTGTACAATCACCTGATCCTGACCGAGAAACTGTACCCGCATCTGTGGGAGATTCAGGAGACCGCGACCGCACGGATGGAGCAGATGATGGCGGAGCTTTTGAAAGCGAATCCGGCACCGGACAAGAAATCGAACCAGATGGCCTGGGTGCAGCACATGAACATGTTGAAAGCGCAGGCAGAGGAAGTTATTCTGACGGAACTTATCAACAGTTAAATTTTATGAGCCTGTTTCAGTCCGAAGCAGAGCAGATTCAGAAAATTGATGCGGCGGCAGAAAATGCAGCCAGAGAAGCGGAGAGCGAAAAGCCTCCGCTTTTGTCATTTCTGAGGATGAAATCGACCGGATGCTACGGACAGGCTCCAATTTTGAAGGCGGAAAAATCCGGATTTATGCGCTGTATCAGCAGCAAGGGGACGCAAAAGAACGAGCTGCATTTCTGAAAGCGGAATACGGTATCGGTGGTCACAGCTATACCTTTATGGATGGCAGTCGCGGTTTTGCGGATTATGACGGAAAAGGTATTCTGCTTCGCAATTACGGCCATGACCGGGAGGCGCGCCTCACATGGTCGGCGGTGGATAAGCGGTTAGACCGGCTTGTGGAAAATGGTCAATATCTTACCGCGCTGGAAATGGAAGAGTATCGAAAGCTGGAGCAGGAATATGGTGCACCGCTTCCTATGCCGACTGCCGCCCATGTGTTTCCGCCAACGCCACCGGAACGCTATGATACCGGAAATGAGCATGTGGACAATATGCTGAATACGGCTGCGGATGTCTATGCCCGGAGCGAGTTGGCAGCACCCCAGCGATTTACCGTGATGGAGACAGACGATGGCTATGCGGTTTGGGATGATATTCAGGACGGCATTCATGTGGAACCGGATGGTGTCAGCGAAGAGTTTACCAGCGAATGGGAGGCAGAGACTTACCGCCAGCAACTGATTGAAAAAGTTCAGGAACGAGAAGCAAAAGACTGGCTCTATGTTGAACAGAGCAAGCAGAATTTGCAGCAGGACATTCCATTCCCGGATGTGGAATCTGAAGAAGCACCGGAATCGGCTCACGCAGAGACAGATCCTCTGGTGCTGGAAATGCAGGAACATGCCAGAGAACTTGCCAGAGAGTCAGGCTATGCACCGAATGAACGATTTGTAGTCACGATGACCGGCGAGAACTTCCCGGATTCTAAAGATGCGTTTGCCATCTGGGATTATGTCAAAGAAGAGTATTACGGATATTCGGACGGAAAAGTGCAGACATTTGCCGATTATGTGAGTGCGTCAGAGGCGTTGCAGGAGATTCGCGGCAGGAATATGGAGGCTGAAAAAGAGCCTGCAACTGTGCAGCCAGAACCGGCAGCTCCGGTGCAGCCAGATTATCGTGTCGGCGATACGCTGTATCTGGACGGAAAGGCATTTACGATTGAAAAAGTCGGGCTTTTTGATGTGGAGCTTCGGGACCCGGATTCCGTGTATCCGATCTTCCGCTCGGAAAGCAAGGAGAATCTGGCAAGACTTTTGGAGCATGAGGAAAATGTTCACCTGCATAATCTGGTGGTTGATCTGAATCCCGGCAGAGAAAAGCAAAGTGAGGAACAAAAATCGGTAATTCCAGAGACAGAGCCGGAGAACACTCATGCAGAAAACTATCGTATCAACAGCTTTCATCTTGGCGAAGGCAGTCCCAAACAAAAATTCCGTGCCAACATGGATGCTATCTACACGCTGAAAACCTTAGAAAACCAGCACAGGGATGCGACACCGGAAGAACAGGAAACACTGGCCAATTATGTCGGCTGGGGCGGGCTGGCAGATGCCTTTGACGCAGAGAAAGCTGCCCGGACAGGCGAATATAAGGAACTGAAAGCAGCTCTTACGGAAGAAGAATATGCCGCAGCCAGGGCTTCGACTCTGAATGCGCACTACACCAGTCCTACCGTGATCCGTGCAATCTATGAAGCGTTGGACGGTATGGGATTTGAGAAAGGCAATATTCTGGAACCGTCGATGGGTGTCGGCAACTTCTTCGGTATGCTGCCGGATTCCATGCTGGAAAGCAGACTGTATGGTGTGGAACTGGATTCCATCACAGGGCGTATTGCGCAGAAGCTGTATCCGCAGGCAGAAATCAAGGTGGCAGGCTTTGAGACCACCGACCGCCGCGATTTCTATGATCTGGCCGTGGGCAATGTGCCATTTGGCAACTACCGTGTCAGCGATAAACCCTATGATAAGCTCGGTTTTTCTATCCACAACTATTTCTTTGCCAAGGCATTGGATCAGGTTCGTCCCGGTGGCATCGTGGCCTTTGTTACCAGCCGCTATACGATGGATTCCAAGAATCCAGATGCACGAAGTATCTGGCGCAGCGGGCAGAACTGCTGGGAGCCATCCGACTTCCCAATAACGCATTCCGTGCCAATGCCGGTACAGATGTAGTGTCGGATATCATTTTCCTGCAAAAGAGAGACCATCCCATTGATATCGAGCCGGATTGGGTGCATCTGGGGCTAACTTCGGAGGGCATAACCCTCAATAGTTATTTCATTGACCACCCGGAAATGGTGCTGGGTGAGATTACAACGGAAAGCACCCAGTACGGCAAGGAAGAATGTACGGTCATTCCGATTCCAGGTGCGGATCTGGGAGACCAGCTGCATGAGGCTGTGCAGCACATCGGCGGGCACTATGAAGCGCAGGAGCTGGCACCGGAGGAAGAAATGTCCTTGCAGGGCGAAACCATTCCGGCAGACCCCAATGTAAAGAATTTCTCCTATGCAGTGGTGGATGGGGATGTCTACTTCCGTGAGAACAGCATCATGCGAAAGGCTGACCTTTCTGCGACAGCCACCGGCAGAATTAAGGGCATGGTGGAGCTTCGCACCATTGTGCAGGAACTGATTGACTACCAGCTGAACGATTACCCGGAGGACGCGATTGCCCAGAAACAGCGGGAACTGAATGTAGCCTATGACCGATTCGCAGATCAGTATGGGCTTATCAATTCCCGTGCAAATGCACAGGCTTTTTCGGAAGATTCGTCTTATTATCTGCTCTGCTCTCTGGAAAATGTGGATGAAAACGGAAGGCTGGAATCCAAGGCGGATATGTTCACCAAACGGACGATTCGACCGGAACGGGCTGTTACCAGCGTAGATACTCCGGCGGAAGCTCTGGCAATCTCCATCGGAGAGCGCGGCAGAGTGGATTTAGCCTATATGTCGGAGCTTTTAGGCACACCGGGAGAATATGAAAAATCCAGCAGGAACTGCATGGTGTCATTTTCAAAGACCCGATGACGCAGGGCAGCGAGGAAACCGGCTGGGTGACGGCTGATGAATATCTGTCAGGCAATGTCCGGGAAAAGCTCCGCGTGGCAGAACTGGCTGTGGCTTCTGACCCTGCATTTGCGGTGAACACGGAATATCTGAGAAAGGCGCAGCCGAAAGACCTGGATGCGTCGGAGATTGATGTGCGCCTTGGTGCCACATGGGTCAATCGGGATTATATCCAGCAGTTCATGGAAGAAACCTTTGAACCGCCGTTTTATCTGCGCCGGAACATTGAAGTGAAATTCTCTCCCATGACGGCAGAGTGGCAGATCACCGGTAAGAGTACACCGAGCCGGAATGATGTCCATGCCTATATGACCTACGGTACCAGCCGTGCTAACGCCTACCGGATTCTGGAGGATACGCTGAATCTGCGGGATATCCGTATCTACGATACGGTGGAGGATGCAGACGGCAAGCAGAAGCGGGTTCTGAACAAAAAGGAGACCACCCTCGCCCAGCAGAAACAGCAGGCCATTAAGGATGCGTTCCAGAACTGGGTGTGGAAAGACCCTTATCGTCGTGCGGAACTGGTGGAAAAGTATAATGAGTTGTTCAACAGCACCCGTCCTCGTGAGTATGATGGTTCCCATATCCGCTTTGGCGGCATGAATCCGGAAATCCGGCTGCGGGAGCATCAGCAGAATGCCATTGCTCATGTGTTGTACGGAGGCAATACGCTGCTGGCCCACGAAGTTGGTGCCGGCAAGACCTTCGAGATGGCAGCTTCTGCTATGGAGCAAAACGCTGGGACTGTGCCAGAAATCCATGTTTGTCGTTCCGAATCATTTGACTCTTCAGTGGGCAAACGAATTCCTGCGCCTGTATCCGAGTGCTAAACTGCTGGTGGCAAGCAAAAAGGACTTTGAGACTGCCCGCAGAAAGAAGTTCTGCGCACGAATTGCCACTGGAGATTACGATGCGGTTATCATCGGGCATTCCCAGTTTGAGAAAATCCCGGTGTCCGCAGAACGGCAGGAGCGGATTTTGACTGCACAGATTGATGAAATCGAAAACGCCATTGCTGAGATGAAATCCCAGAATGGCGAACGTTTCTCCATCAAACAGATGGAAAAGACCCGGAAAGGATTGGAGGCGAGATTGGAGAAACTTCGGGCAACCGACCGAAAAGACGATGTGATTACCTTTGAGCAGCTGGGCGTAGACCGACTGTTTGTAGACGAAGCACATGCCTTTAAGAATCTGTTCCTCTACACAAAAATGCGCAATGTTGCAGGCTTGTCCACATCGGAAGCGCAGAAATCTTCGGATATGTTTATGAAGTGCCAATATATGGACGAGTTGACAGGCGGGCGCGGCATCATTTTTGCGACCGGCACCCCGGTTAGCAACAGCATGACGGAGCTTTACACCATGATGCGGTATCTCCAGTACGGCACGTTGCAGCAGAAAGGGCTGACCCATTTCGACAGCTGGGCTTCTACCTTTGGTGAGACCACCACAGCCATTGAGCTGGCACCGGAAGGAACCGGATACCGGGCAAGAACAAGATTTGCAAAATTCTTCAACCTGCCGGAGCTGATGAATATGTTCAAGGAAGTGGCAGATATCAAGACTTCCGATCAGCTGCATCTGCCGGTGCCGGAGGCAAAATTTGAAACCGTGGTGGTGCAGCCTTCGGAGCATCAGCAGGCGATGGTGGCGGAGCTTTCGGAACGGGCGGCGGCTGTGCATTCCGGTGTGGTAGACCCGTCGGTCGATAACATGCTGAAAATCACATCGGATGGCAGAAAGCTGGGACTGGATCAGCGATTGATGAATCCGCTCCTGCCGGATGACCCAAATAGCAAGCTCAACGCCTGTGTGCGGAATGTGCTTCGGATTTATGAGGAAGGACAGTCGGATAAGCTGACCCAGTTGCTGTTCTGCGACCTCAGCACGCCGAAGAACGATGGAACCTTCAATGTCTATGAGGATATCCGCGCCAAACTAATTCAGTCCGGTGTGCCGGAAGAAGAAATCGCATTTATTCATGATGCCGATACTGAGGCAAAAAAGAAAGATTTGTTTGCCAAAGTGCGTACCGGACAGGTACGGGTATTGTTAGGTTCGACACAGAAGATGGGTGCAGGCACGAACGTGCAGGACAGGCTGGTGGCCGTGCATCATCTGGATGTGGGCTGGCGGCCTGCGGACATGACCCAGCGAAATGGTCGTATCATCCGTCAGGGAAACCGAAACAAAGAAGTGCAGGTTTATCAGTATGTGACGGAAGGAACTTTTGATGCCTACCTCTATCAGACACTGGAGAATAAGCAGAAATTTATCAGCCAGATCATGACCAGCAAATCTCCGGTACGTTCCTGTGATGATGTAGATGAGCAGGCTCTTTCCTATGCAGAGATCAAGGCACTTTGTGCCGGAGACCCGCAAATCAAGGAGAAAATGGACTTGGATGTAGATGTTGCAAGGCTGAAAGTATTGAAGGCGGATCATCAGAGCCAGCAGTACCGATTGGAAGATAAATTGATGAAATATTTCCCTGCGGAGATTGAGAAAACGCAAGGGTTCATCAAGGGCTTTCAGTCGGATATTCGGACGGTGGCGGCACATCCGCTGCCGGAAGAGGGGTTCTGCGGTATGGAGGTGAATGGCACACAATTTACTGAAAAAGCCGAGGCCGGTGAAGCAATTCTTGCGGTCTGTAAAGCCAATCAGAGTTTGGAGCCGGTGCCGCTTGGCAGCTATCGCGGTTTCAAGATGGAGTTGTCATATGACAGCTTCCAGAAAGAGTATCAGGTGCTGCTGAAAGGCGAGATGACCCACCGGGTGCCCATCGGCACCAGTGCTGCGGGCAATATCCAGCGTTTGGATAATGCTCTTGCCGGGATTCCTGCAAGGCTGGAGAAGGCGGAACAGCAGCTGGACAATCTTAGGAGCCAGCAGGAAGCTGCGCAGGCCGAGCTTGGAAAGCCGTTCCCCCAGGAGGCAGAACTGGCGGAAAAGAGTGCAAGACTGGCAGAACTGGACGCACTGCTGAATATGGATGACCGTGAAAATGATGATCCAGACCGTGAGAGAACAACGGAAAAGCCGTCTGTCCTGGCAGAGCTGCGTGACCGTGCAGGCGCATTCCGCCGATGACACATCGAAATGATGAGGAGGTGGCACTATGAGTGTTCGGGAACACTGGATCAATGTCCGGGTAAACCCGGAAGAGCTGGTGAGGATTCGTGAAAAGCAGAAAGAATTGGGGATTCGGAATACCGGTGCTATATGAGAAAAATGGCGATGGACGGGTACTGCGTAAATCTTGATTTGTCGGATGTGGCGCAGGTATCCACACTTCTTCGCCGATGCAGCAACAACCTGAACCAGTACGCAAAACGCGCCAATGAATCTGGAAGCATCTATGCGGAGGATATCCGGGATTTGCAGAAGCGACTGGATGAACTCTGGGAGATGCAAAAGCTGATCTTAAAGAGGCTTTCTGGTATTCGATGACGGCGCAAACGTGCGGAATTTCTATTGCACATGGCACAGATGAAACAGTCTGTGTCATTACATATTTTTTGCAGGTCTTCCTGTTGACATCGTGGTGTTTGACAAGCGGGTACGATAAAATGAAGATGAAAAGAAAAACGAAGGGGTGAAATCCATGAAGATCGTATGTTTTTTGTTGAAGCTGGTGCTGAAAATCCTGTTGCTGCCGGTTGCGTTTCTGCTGCGATTTCTGTGTTTTATCTGGAATCTGCTGATGCAGTTATCCCTGTGGTACTTTCGCCGGTTATGCTTTTCGTTCTTGGCTGCGGCATTTATTCTGTGGTTCGGGCGAGCTGGACGGATGTGTTCCTGCTGACCCTGATTGAGATGGGACTGTTCGCAGCTGCGGTTGGAGCGGGCGGCATCATGGAACTGATGGAACGGCTGTGCGAGTGTGTAGAGGATGTTTTGACAATTTGAGTTCAGGAGGGATTCGATGGATATTCAGTTTATGAAAGATTATTATGATTTACGGTACGAGGAAACAGATGGAGAGAATCATTTTGTGGAAGAGACTGCTTATCAGGAAAAACAGTCTGAGCAATCGAAGATGGAAGACCAGCTGATGGAAATGGTGGGCGGCAGCGAATCTAATGTGTGGAAGCTGTACGAAAGCATTATGTGCGTCTATTTCGATATGGAAGAAATCATCAAGCAGGCCGTTTATTTGCAGGGAGCTTATGACCGGGAACAGATGTTAAAATGAGAATAGTAGATTGGTAAGAGCTGCCTTCGGGTAGCTCTTTTTAGATGGAGGAATATGAAAATGGCGGCTACAAGACTAATTGCGCTGCATATCAATAAAGGAAAGACGGTAGCGCAGTGTCTGGCTGACCGTACTGATTATTCTGAGAATGCAACAAAGACGGAAGATGGAAAATATATCAGCGCGTATGCCTGTGACGCAAAGACCTGTGATGAAGAATTTCTGCTTTCCAAACGGCAGTATGAGCATATCACCGGTAGAACCCAGGCGCATGATGTGATTGCATATCAGATTCGGCAATCCTTTAAGCCCGGAGAGATCACGCCGGAGGAGGCGAACAAGGTTGGGTATGAGACGGCCATGCGATTCACCAAGGGAAAACACGCATTTATCGTGGCTACCCATGTTGATCGTGCGCACATTCATAACCATATTATTTTTAATTCAACTACATTAGACTGCACCAGAAAATTCCGAGATTTTCGCTTATCCGGTCTTGCGCTGGCAAGGCTCAGTGATATCGTCTGCCTGGAACACCGGTTGTCGGTCATTGTCCGAAAGCTACGGGGAGCGGAAGAAGAGAACGGAATACCCGGAGAAAAAGTCGCAGCGGGATGAAATCTGTGAGGCCATTGATGCAGCATTGGAAAGAAAGCCAAAAGACTTCCAGGAACTGATTGGAATTTTGCAGGAAGCAGGGTACGAGTATAAAGATGGAAAACAGCCTGCCCTGCGGGGGAAAGGCCACGCCAGATTTGCTCGTTTCCGTTCTCTTGGTAAAGGATATTCGGTTGAAGAACTCTGTGGAGTGATTGCCGGGAATGCGGTTCACAAAAGCAAATTTGCAGAGAAAACCCGCACAAGCGCACGGTCAGCACAGGTGCATCAGAAGGCGGAGCTGTCGTTCCTGATTGATGTCCGTGCCAAAATGCAGGCAGGCAAAGGCGCAGGATATGCGCGTTGGGCGAAAGTCTTTAATCTGAAGCAGATGGCAAAGCATGATGTTCATGGAGGAGCATGGAATCAAGAGTTATGCAGAGCTGAAAGAAAAAGCAGATGAAATTTCTGAAAAATGCGATGCGCTGCTGGAATCTGTAAAGGCAGATGAGGCACGGATGTCGGAAGTGTCGGTGCTGCGGAAGCATCTAATCAATTATGCCAAGACAAAAGATGTTTTTGCCGCGTATAAAGCATCCGGCTACAATCAGGAGTTCTATGAAGCGCATCGGGATACGCTGGCCTTACGCAGCGCAGCGAAAAAGGCGTTTGATGCTTGTAAGAAAGAGAATGGCTCTGACAAAAAGCTCCCGCACATCAGCGAGCTGAACGCAGAGTATGCGATGCTTCTGGAACGAAAGAAAAGCTCCTATGCAGAGTATCGCAAAACAAAATCAGAAATGCAGGATTGGCTTGTGGCACAAAAGATCGTGCAGGAAATCCTGAAAGAGAACGAGCAGAAAAAAGAGCAGCTGCATGAGCAGGAAGTGCGGCAGGAAGAAGAAAATAAAGAGAATAGCAGATGATGGAATGTTCGGTGCAGTGTGGGCGTAATGCTCATGCTGCACCGGGCTTTTTTCTTTGGCAGGAACTGCCGTTAAAGCATCCGAAACGGATGCGCAGCCCGATGCCGCAGGCAGCGTTTTATGGGGATTGGGAATTTCCCCAACAAGCAGAAAATCGCTTTCGTGTCACGAAAGCCCTGCTTGCAGAAGAGTGGTTCTAAATTGACTTTGTTCGCTGATAAGTCTATAATATTAACTGGATTATTATGCAAAAACCTCGCAAACTGATATTTACAAAGTAGTGTATATGAATGCGAGATATATTAAAATGAATTGGAGAAATCAATATGGCGCGAGCTGCATCTAAACCTAAGAAAGAAATTTCTATGGAGGAAGCTCTGTGGAAGTCCGCAGATAAACTCCGTGGTTCTGTTGAGCCAGCAGAATACAAACACGTCGTTCTCAGTCTTTTCTTCTTGAAGTTTGCCAGTGATAAGTTTGAGGCACAAAGGAAAGCTATTTCTGAAAAATACGGTGAGAAGTTTGTTGACAATGTTGCCTTCTATACGAAGGACAACGTGTTCTTCCTGCCTGAGATCAGCCGTTGGTCTTTCATCATGGAGAATGCGAAACAGGATGACATTGCGTTAAAAATTGACACCGCTCTCTATACGATTGAGAAAGCGAATCCCGCACTGAAAGGCGCACTGCCGGACAACTACTACTCACGTCTTCACATCGACACAGCAAAGCTGGCATCACTGCTGGACGAGATTGATAAGATCAACACGGGCGATAAAGAGAATGACATTATCGGGCGGATTTACGAATACTTCCTGAGCAAGTTTGCACTTGCGGAAGGCAAAGGCAAGGGCGAGTTCTATACGCCGAAGTGCATTGTCAATTTGATTGCCGAAATAATTGAACCATATGATGGCATTCTCTATGACCCTTGCTGTGGTTCTGGCGGTATGTTTGTGCAGTCAATGAAGTTCGTGGAGGCACATCACGGCAACAAGAAGAAGGTCTCTATCTATGGTCAGGAATATACAAACACGACGTACAAGCTGTGTAAAATGAATCTGGCTATTCGCGGCATCTCTGCAAACCTCGGAGAAATGGCAGCAAATACATTCACCAATGACCAGCACAAGGACCTCAAGGCAGATTACATTATGGCAAACCCGCCTTTCAATCAGAAAGAGTGGCGTGCAGATAACGAGCTGATTGATGATCCGCGCTGGGACGGCTATGAAGTTCCGCCCACGAGCAATGCAAACTATGGTTGGATTCTGAACATTGTTTCAAAGCTCTCTCAGAACGGAGTTGCCGGTTTCCTGCTTGCAAACGGCGCACTGTCTGACGATGGTACAGAGTTAAAAATCCGCCGTCAGCTCATCGAAAACAATCTCGTCGAAGCAATCATTATCCTTCCCCGAAACCTCTTCTACACCACCGACATCAGCGTTACGCTTTGGATTCTGAATAAGAATAAAAAGGCTCGTGTGGTTGAAGAAAACGGTGAGGTAAAACGCTTCCGCAATCGTGAGCGTGAGATCCTTTTCATGGACTTGCGGCAAATGGGAAGCCCCTATGAAAAGAAGTACATTGAACTGACAGAAGAAGACCGTGCGAAAGTCACGAGCGTCTACCACGCATGGCAGCAGGAAGGCTATGAAGAAACTTATCAGAATGTGCCTGAGTTTTGTTACAGCGCATCCTTCGATGAAGTTGCAGAAAAGGGCTTTACCCTTGTTCCGAGCCGTTACATCGAGTTTGTAAACCGTGATGAGAACATCGACTTTGATACGAAAATGAAGACGCTGCAAAGTGAACTGCGTGATTTGCTTGTTGCAGAAGAAAAGTCGAAGGCAGACCTGTTGACCGTGTTTAAGGAGCTGGGCTATGAAATCGAATTATAAACAACTTGGTCAATTTATAAGACAGGTTGATGTCAGAAATGCTGCGGGTAAAGAAGAAAACCTTCTAGGCGTTTCGGTGCAAAAAACATTTATCCCGTCTATTGCAAACACGGTCGGAACAGACTTTACGAAATATAAGGTTGTCCGTCGTGGGCAATTCACCTACATTCCTGATACATCCCGACGGGGAGACAAAATAGGCATTGCTCTACTTTCTGATTACGACGAAGGACTTGTTAGCAACGTCTACACCACTTTTGAGGTAATAGATAAAAATGAACTTTTACCGGAATACCTTATGCTCTGGTTCAGTAGACCGGAGTTTGACCGGTATGCAAGGTTCAAGTCTCATGGCAGCGTCAGAGAAGTTATGGACTGGGACGAGATGTGCAAGGTGCAGCTTCCGGTTCCTCCTATTAGTGTGCAACGGGATATTGTGAAGGCATATCAGACGATTACGAACAGAATTGCGCTGAAAAGACAGGTAAATGATAATTTAGTGGCTTAGCCAGCCAATCGAGAAAGCAGCAAATCAGATAGCTCTTGAAGCCGAATGATCTCACGGCTGTTTGTGAAAATGGTTTCAAAAACTGATGCAGCTTTTCGATTAAAGAGTTCTATCTGTTCAGTGACCGGCTTTGGAACTTCTATATTATTTAAGATTTCCTGCGTGAGCAACTGCTGACCAGTTCCAACGTGGTGATTGAAAAGATTCAGTCTCTTCAAAAGGAAATAATCGAAAAACTCATCCTTTGTGATTTTTGATTTTGCGAAAATGGCATTGTCGCTTACCCAGCATATTCCTTGTTCAAGGTAAACGCTTCCGCAATATGCACCAACACGACCGATTAGGACTGCGTTTTCAATGTTGTGATGGTCTGTGTAGGAAAGAACGCCATTTCCTCCGTAAACAGGGATAGGTCCATCTGTTTTCGGGCGCGATTTTCCGTTACCGAAAGTCATTAGCTCACCCAATTTGGAGTGTTCTGATGTGTCTTTTGAAAAAAACATCTTAGAATGCGACGCCGCCAGTACCGCTTCTAAATTATCATTTACTATCCATTACTCTCACCAGTGGCGAGAGTTTTACCCTAAGAACTGCCACTGAAAAGTCGTTCTCTGAGAATATTCAAAGGAGACACGACAATGAAAGAACAACTAATTCAAGAAGTGCAGCGTCAGATGCTTCCGTTTCTGAACAACGCACAATTAAAACAGCTTCAAGGCGTCCTTGAAGGGGTGTTGAGTGGCGTAGAGTTGAGCCGCAGCGCAGGTATGGTAGACAGTGCAAAGGTTGATACGGTTGCCTGTTTCATCAACGCAAAACGCATTGAAGGCTGCTCAGAAAAAACCTTGAGCTATTACCGTCAGACCATTGTGTCAATGCTATCCGGCATTGACAAAGAACCACAAGAGATCGTAACTGAGGACTTGCGAAAGTACCTGACAGAGTATCAGACAAGACGGAAATCAAGCAAGGTCACGATAGATAATATCCGTCGCATCCTGTCCAGCTACTTTTCGTGGCTTGAAGATGAGGACTACATCGTGAAAAGCCCGGTGCGCCGGATTCACAAAGTAAAAACGGCAAAGGTGATCAAGGAAACCTACACCGATGAGGCATTGGAAATCATGCGGGACAACTGCTGCAATGTCCGCGATCTCGCTATGATTGACCTTCTCGCATCCTCCGGAATGCGTGTTGGTGAGATGATTGCCCTCAACCGCGATGACATCAACTTCAATGAGCGAGAGTGCGTTGTTTTCGGAAAAGGGAGCAAAGAACGGATCGTCTATTTCGATGCCAGGACAAAAATCCATCTCCAAAACTATCTGGAAAGCCGCACAGACACCTGTTCAGCGTTGTTTGTCTCGCTGACCGCACCGCATGACCGTTTGCAGATTGGCGGCGTAGAAAGACGGCTTCGAGAACTGGGGAAAAGACTGAATCTACCTCGTGTCCATCCACATAAGTTCCGAAGAACACTGGCAACGTCTGCCATAGATAAAGGGATGCCCATAGAGCAAGTCCAGCAGCTCTTAGGGCATCAGAAAATCGACACGACCATGCACTACGCTATGGTCAAACAGCAAAACGTCAAGCTGGCACACAGAAAATACATAGGGTGAGGTGTCACGATGAAAGAAAGATATAGACTGCTTGGAGACTTTATTCAACCCGTTGACGAGCGGAACAAAGAGCTGAAAGTCGATTACTTGCTTGGTGTTAGCATCAGCAAGCAATTCATTCCGTCTATTGCCAATATTGTCGGAACAGATTTGTCGAACTACAAAATTGTTCGTACCGGTCAGTTCGCGTATGGTCCGGTTACATCTCGGAATGGAGAAAAAATTTCGATTGCGCTTCTGAGAGATAAGGACTGCATCATTTCAAGCTCATATACCGTGTTTGAGGTCACTGATAACGAGCGACTTGACCCTGAATATTTGATGCTTTGGTTTAGCCGACCGGAGTTTGACCGCTATACAAGATATATGTCTCACGGGAGCGTCAGAGAAATCTTTGATTGGGACGAACTCTGTAAGGTTGAACTGCCTGTCCCATCTATCGAGAAGCAGCGTGGCATTGTGACGGCATACAATACGATCACGGATCGGATTGAACTCAAGCGGAAGATAAATGATAATTTAGCGGCTCAAGCACTTGCTATATTGTCCGACTTCATTTCCAATGCAAATGAGGACTGGAAACAAGGAAAACTCGGTGATGTTATTACTTCTGCAAATACTGGCGGTGACGCAATCCAAAAGGTTCCCATTGTGGATTATGATACCGGTATCAAATGTGCAAGAGTTGGAGATATAACCAACGCACGAGAATATGCTTCGTGGGCATTTTGCAGTGCGACAAAAGCGGTTTATGAAACTACAAGTTACAGGGTGGTGATATTCTTGTCACAAGAACTGCCACCTTAGGAATAACTCAGTACATCTCCAATGATATTTCAGCCGTCTATAATAATGGCTTGATTAGATTGAAAGTTGATAGAGCCAAAGCATTACCTTTGTATGTTTATTGGGGAATTAACACTTTGGACTTTATGAACTATATCAACCAAATGAATAGTGCTACTTCGGTTCGCCCCAATATGAAGATAGATTATCTTCTTAATTATCAAATGCTTATTCCTCCGATTGAGGAACAAACTCAATTTGTGAGGAAAGCAGAAGCGATACGAGCTGCGATTTCATTCAATAGCGATGAAATTCTAAAATTAGTTGAACTTCAGACAACCATTTTAGCCACCTTATCAAGCCGCTAAATTATCATTTTCCTACGAAGGGAGGGACGAAAATGGACAAGGAAACATTGATCAGAATTGCCGAAGAACTTCACCAGGGAGCTTTCGACGCAAAAGCCTACTACCTGATCATGCAGCAGTATCGGAAGAACCAACATAATTATGCCGAAGAGATGAAGGTTTCGCCAGCATTCTACCATACAGTCTATGATGCCCTGATGAAAGCCTGTTTCATGGAGATTGCCAAACTGTATGATAGCTCGAATGGTGTCGTGTCCATTGGAACCCTCCTTGCTAAATGCGAGGAAAACCAAGACCTTTTCCCAAAGTACAGAGAAACTTTGACGGTGGATCATGACGGAACAACCTTTTCCTACCCGGTCCCATATCAGCACCAACTCAAGCCACAAGAGGAATGCTTCTTTAAGAACCGGGTTGAGGCAGATAGAAAACTCTTTGCAGCGTTTGATATTCCTGATGCGGACAATGTTCCTGTTCGGGTGGATTTAACTTTCCCGGAGTTTTTGGATCTATATCAGAAACGTTTCAACGGACTGAGCAAAAAGAGAGATAACATCCGAATGCAGAGAAACAAACTCTATGCCCACAACGATGAGCAGCGCATCGTGAACAGTGAGAACCTTCCGGATCGTTACCCTATTTCCTATCCGGACGTTCAGGAAATGATAGACTTTGCGCTTGATTGTACGGGCTTGATTCTTGGTATTCTCACAGATGTAAACCACGCAAAGCAATACTCAAATATAGATGACTGGGAAGGAACACTCATGCTGACACGCTTAGGATTGAAGTATCGGGAATACGACTTCCAGCAAAGCGAAAAAGCATTTGAAGAAGAAATGCGAAGACAGTTAGGGGGAAATGATAATGGCGAACTTCAATGAGCATTCTCTTGAAATGTCCATCATGGAGTTGTTTCAGGATGAAGGTTATATCTATTTGAATGGTGAGCAGATCCACCGCGAACGCTCTGAGGTTCTGCTTATCGACGATCTGCGGAAATACCTCCTGAACAGGTATGCCGCAGAGGGTCTTACCGCAAGCGAGGTTGATAGCATTATCCTTCGCCTGAGGTCTATTTCCGGCACGATCTACGAAGCAAACAAAGCAGTCTGCAAAATGGTTTGTGACGGCTTCATCTTCAACCGCGAAGATCACACAAAGAAAGACCTTTACATTGAGTTGATTGACTTTGATGAGCCAGAGAAAAACGTGTTCAAGATCGTCAACCAATTTGAAATTGAAGGCATCAACAACCAGCTACGCATACCGGACGGGATTGTATTCATCAACGGCATTCCAGTTGTTGTGCTTGAGTTCAAGAGCGCAGTCAAAGAAAACACAACGATCATGGACGCCTATACTCAGCTTACCGTGCGTTATCGCCGTGATATTCCTGAACTCTTCAAGTATAACGCCTTCATCGTCATAAGCGATGGTGCAAATAATAAATACGGTTCCTTCTTCTCCCCGTATGACTTCTTCTATGCGTGGAGAAAGATTGAAGCTGACGATAAGGAATTGGACGGCATCAATTCCCTTGTAACTATGGTGAGCGGACTGTTCCGCAAAGAACGGCTTTTGGCAGTCATCAAGGATTTTGTCTATTTCCCTGATAGCTCGGACAAAGACCTCAAAATCGTCTGCCGCTATCCTCAGTATTTTGCTGCGGTCAAGCTGTTTGAGAATATCAAGGCACATCTCAGACCGGAGGGGGACGGCAAGGGCGGCACATACTTCGCGCGACAGGCTGCGGAAAAAGCTATACTATGCTCTTCCTCACAAGAATGCTTATGAAGAGTACCTTCTTCCATAGCCCTACAATCCTGATTATTACCGACCGAACGGATTTGGATGACCAGCTCTCAAAGCAGTTTGTAGCATCCAAGAAGTATATTGGTGACGAAACCGTTGTGAGCATTGATTCCCGCGAAAAGCTGCGTCAGGAACTTCAAGGCAGGACAAGCGGTGGGGTGTACATGACCACCATCCAAAAGTTCACCGAGGACTTGGAGCTTCTGACGGATAGAGCGAATGTGATCTGCATATCCGATGAAGCACACCGTAGTCAGATAAACCTCGATCAGAAAGTCAAGGTCACTGCCGAAGGTGCAGGGATTTCGCTTTTAGCACTGTATATTTATAAATAGTGCCCCTCTCACGCTTATTTTCTCTTTTGCTTCCTGAATAGCTGAATGCGCACAACGTCCCCCCTTAGTTAAATTTAGCTCATTTCAAAGCGCCTGTTTTTATTTTCCCACTGACAGACTATCCGCCCTTTTCATACAAGATACTTTTTACTTTTTCCAATAATAGCTCATCACAAAACTTCCGGTTCACACTTTTTCGGCTGATTCCACTTTCTTTAAATCTTTGAATACGGCGATACAGGTATAATTCTCTCATGTTGAAGCGATGATCATCAGATCAAATATTACTTCTGTTGCTGCATGGCAATAGCAATGTTTTGCGTGATAATACGTTTTCACTGGTGGAATCCATTCTCTTCTATATCCCATCTTCGGTTCATCATCTCCCATAAAACCCGAGGTTCCCCTTGATCCAGAGTCGTTACCAGCCACATCCGGCGTTCGTTTTCTTTCCAGCTTTCATGATATCGGATCACACGAAGCTTATGGGGACTATTATCTATCTCAAATCCTGAAAGATCCCAGACTTCTATATTCTTTTTTCCACAGGTAAACGACCTTTTTTTCCCCTCATCCCGCTTAAACAGGCTTTCCGCATCCTGAAACAGTTCCCTTCGTTCATCTTTTAGTCGGATCACCGCATCCAGTCCGCACTCTTTTATCGTATTGATAAATGGGGCATTCAGATACAGCGCATCTGCTACGATCACATCTGCGAAATGTCCGTGTCTTTCCTTCAGACGTCTGATCAGCTTTTTCCTCCTGTCAGTTCTCCTTCATCTTTTTCCGCTCCGTCCCTCGGTTTTAACATTTCCTGGCCCAGGATTACATGTGGCGTTTTTCCTACTGTCATACAGACCACGCTCCGGTGGAAATATTCTGTTTCACCTGCACGGTTTTTCCGGCTAAGGCAGTCCGAACAGGACTTTTTTGTGCTGTTGAACAATTCCACTCCATCGATACCGGCTACAACATATCCACCTATAGTCCCTTCCCGAAATACACGGTTGCTTTTTATGATATCGATCGTCTGGTCGTGGATCTCACGGATCTCATCTGGATCTATCTGGGTAAGAAGGTCACGGACCGCATCAATTTTAGGTATTTTTCCATGTATGCAGTTTTTCAATCGTTTTCCCATACTTTCAGGCGCAGAAAAAACTGTATGAAAACTCTCATACTGCAGCATCAGAAAGAGCAGTGCCGGCATGACGATATTAAATAATGGGATCGTTCTTCTTTTTCTTTTGTCCGATAACCCCTTGATTTTCTCCGGGATTTTATATACACTTTTCATATAAGTTAGCAGCTTCTTTAATGCTAATTTTTCATTAAGGACACCTTCTTTCGTGTTGTTTTGTGGGTAACATAATTATACAATAAAAGGTGTCCTTTTTGATTGCTTATGCAGAAAAAACAGTAACTTTTTATTCAATATGAGAATTCCCCGTTCTGCCAGATGGATCCCTTGCAAAACGGGGAACTTTTATCTTAAAAGCGAAATCCCTGCCGAAGGTGTAGAGCGAAGCTATGGATTCGCAAAGTACCTACACGATTCTCTCCCCAATGCTACCTATGTCGGTTTCACCGGCACGCCCGTAGATGGCACGATTGAAGTCTTCGGTCCGGTTGTCGATGCCTACACAATGACAGAGGCGGTTAAAGACGGTATCACAGTCAACCTTGTCTACGACGGACGCGCTGCACGGGTCACTCTTGATCAGGCAAAGGTTCGGGAAATTGAAGATTATTATGACCGCTGTGCTGTTGAAGGCGCAAATGAGCATCAGATTGAGGAAAGCCAGAAGGCGGTTGCTCATATTGATGCGATCATCGGTGATCCTGACCGACTTCACGCAGTTGCGGAGGACTTCATTAACCACTATGAGACCCGCGTTGCCGAAGGAGCTACCGTTGCAGGAAAAGCAATGTTTGTCTGCTCTAATCGCAAGATTGCATACGCTTTTTATCAGATTATAGTTGGAATGAGACCGGAATGGGCAGAGAAAAAGGTTTGCCCTGACGGGGTTCAACTGACAGAAAAAGAGAAAAAGGAACTCAAACCCATCGAGAAGATCAAGCTCATCATGACGCGAAATAAAGATGATGAGCCTGAGCTTTATGAAATGCTGGGAACGAAAGATGATCGCAAGGAGTTTGACCGCCAGTTTAAGAACGTTAAATCCAACTTCAAAATTGCAATTGTCGTTGATATGTGGCTGACTGGCTTTGATGTACCGGCACTTGACACAATTTACATCGACAAGCCAATCCAGCAGCATACCCTTATTCAGACAATTTCCCGTGTCAACCGTGTCTATACCGGAAAGGACAAGGGCTTGATTGTGGACTATATCGGTATCAAGAAAAACATGAATCTCGCCCTCAAGAAGTACACCAACTTTGAAACCGATGAGTTTGAAGGTGTCGAACAGTCTGTCACGATTGTCAAAGACCAGCTTGATGTTTTGGCACAGATGTTCCACAACTTCAATAGTACGGATTACTTCAACGGATCACCGAAAGAGCAGCTTGCTTGCCTCAACCGTGCTGTTGAGTATGTCCAGCTTACGGAAGATTTGGAAACTCGCTTTATGGCTGCTGTCAAGCGTATGAAGCAAGCGTTCAATCTATGCAGTTCCAGCGATGCAATTTCCGATAGAGAGAAGGACTATCTGCACTTCTATTGTGCTGTGCGTTCTATTCTTTTCAAACTCACTAAGGGTGATGCCCCCGACATTTCACAAATGAATGCCCGCGTCCGTGAACTTCTTGAGGGGGCAATTCAATCTGATGGTATAGAGGAGCTGTTTGAAACCGGAAAGCATATCTCAGTTGATATTTTCAGCGATGAGTATCTGGATAAGATCAATGCAATCCAGCTTCCAAACACGAAAATTAAGGTATTGCAGAGGCTTCTTTCTCAAGCGATTGATGAGTATAAAAAAGTCAACCGCATTATGGGCATGGAGTTCTCGGACCGCCTCAAGCGGGTTGTTGATGAGTACAATAATCGCCGTCGTGATGAGCTTTCGCTAACGAAGTCCTTGACGATGTGGCAGAGCAGCTTGCGAAGCTCCTTGAAGAACTTAAAAAGGAAAAAGATTCCTTCAAGGGCATGGGAATTGACTATGAAGAAAAAGCATTCTATGACATCCTCAAGGCGGTTGCTAAGAAGTACGAGTTCGAGTACCCGGACGATAAGATGATTGAATTGTCGAAAAGGATTAAGTCATTGTCGATGATAAAGCTAAGTACACTGACTGGTCTACCCGTGATGATATTAAGGCAAATTTGCAAGTTGACCTGATTTTGCTTCTGGATGAGTTTGATTATCCTCCGGTAACCATTGATGATGTTTACAAAGAGGTTTTGGAACAAGCAGAGAATTTCAAGAAGTATTCGGAATAATATATTGAGCGAAAATATGACGGACTTGTATGTAAACGCGATTGTAGAGAAAATTTAAGATAAAATGATTTGTTATCCAGTAATTCAAGGAGAACGAATCAACTATCAAAATAAATAATGTTTTGAAATCAGGGATGAGGTAGAAAGGAAAGTTCCATGACAAAAGATGAAGTAACAAAACTCAGGATGAACAGTCCGGAATCACTACAGTTTTTAAATAATGCTACAAAATTTTATAATTTAATGATGATGTATCGTTGTGCTATTCGGGAGATACAAACTAAGCTTGAGGTTTTGGATGATGAATTTTCAGTTGAGAACAATCGAAATCCTATTTCTTTTATAAAAACAAGAATTAAGAAGCCCAATAGTATTTACAATAAACTGCAGAAGATGGGATATGAATTTACAACAGAAAATATACAGACATATCTCAATGATGTAGCAGGCGTTCGAATAGTTTGTGCGTTTATTGACGATATTTATATGATATCAGATTTGATTAC
>ENA-OQJH01000053-OQJH01000053.1-human-gut-metagenome-genome-assembly--contig:-NODE-53-length-60078-cov-18.528115_pt1 | contig 60078 bp, 65 predicted proteins | sample MGYA00242597_ERZ504763 | MGnify/ENA primary metagenome ERZ504763 (study PRJEB26092, sample SAMD00036359) | human gut metagenome | host: Homo sapiens | study: EMG produced TPA metagenomics assembly of... | reverse complement strand
TTCCAGACAGGAAAACGATATAATTGTGACCTGTCAGCATCCTATAATATAGGGGCGAGATATTTTATAAGGGAACTTTTAAAACCCCTTCCGGCAACGGAAAGGTCTTTACTGGAGGCAAAAGTCCTTCCTGTAAAGCGTAGAACCTCATGTGTCTATGCAGATCTGAGGAAACTCCATTCAGAAATGGAACTCTTAAAAGCAGCATAGATACAGGCAGATATACAGCGGACTACCTGTAATGTGGGAACCAGCCATATCTGGCATGGGAAATGCGCATAACTGCGCACCTAAGTTACAGGCGTATCCGCCGATATTCAGTCTGACGCCTAAAGCGTCTGGAAGCACGTGACTTTAGTCATGTGAGGTTTACCAGTTCAGATAATTCTAAAATCTTTATGAAATTTATCTCGCTTTTCTTGAAAAAGAGATGAATAAGTGATATGTTACATCATAACAAAACGAAATGGAGGAAAAGCCAATGAACCTTGATAATAAAAAGCCTGGCAGAAAACCGCTTTATGTATATTATATCATTGCGGCAGTTATTATCATTCTTCTGAATGTGCTGTTACTTCCTGCAATTGAGGGACGAAAGGTACAGACGACTGATTACAGTACTTTCCTGACAGGAGTAGAGAAGGATTACGTTAAGACAGTAGAAATTCAGGATGATTATATTTATTATGTAGCAGAGAGTGACGGACAGGAGGGTTATTTCAGAACTGTCAAGATGAATGATCCTGACCTTGTAGACCGTTTGCATGATGCAAATGTCAAGTTCGGTGCAGCAGCACCACAGCAGACATCTATATGGATTAGTCTGATCGCAGGATATGTACTGCCGATTGCCATCTTTATCCTTCTTGGAAGGTGGCTCAGCAAGAAGATGATGAGTTCCATGGGCGGAGGTCCCGGTGGGGCAATGTCATTTGGAAAGAGTAATGCGAAAGTATATGTGAAATCATCTACGGGAATCAAATTCTCAGATGTAGCGGGAGAGGACGAAGCCAAGGACCTTCTGACAGAAATCGTAGATTATCTTCATAACCCGCAGAAATACAGAGAAATCGGTGCATCTATGCCGAAAGGAGCCCTTCTTGTAGGCCCTCCTGGTACAGGTAAAACACTTCTTGCAAAAGCGGTAGCCGGTGAAGCGGAAGTTCCGTTCTTCTCCATTTCCGGTTCTGAATTCGTGGAAATGTTTGTTGGTATGGCGCTGCCAAGGTGCGTGATCTTTTCAAACAGGCGAATGAGAAAGCTCCATGTATTGTATTTATCGATGAGATCGACACAATTGGCAAGAAACGTGATGGTGCCGGATTTACAGGCGGCAATGATGAGCGCGAGCAGACTCTGAACCAGCTGCTTACAGAGATGGATGGTTTTGACGGCTCCAAAGGTGTTGTGATCCTTGCGGCAACCAACAGACCGGATTCCCTTGATCCCGCACTTCTTCGTCCCGGACGTTTTGACAGACGTATTCCTGTTGAACTTCCAGATTTAAAAGGACGTGAGGAAATCCTTAAAGTCCATGCAAAGAAGATTAAGATTGCAGATTCCGTACGTTTTGATGAGATTGCGAAAGCTGCAGCCGGAGCTTCCGGTGCAGAACTTGCAAATATTGTCAATGAAGCAGCACTTCGTGCAGTACGTGACGGCAGAAAATTTGCCACTCAGGCAGATTTTGAGGAGAGTATCGAGGTAGTTATCGCAGGATATCAGAAGAAGAACAGAGTTCTTTCCAATAAAGAAAAACTGATAGTTGCTTATCATGAAATCGGACATGCGCTGGTTGCAGCAAAGCAGACCGAATCTGCACCGGTCCACAAGATCACTATTATTCCGCGTACATCAGGAGCACTCGGATATACCATGCAGGTGGATGACGGAGATCATTATCTGATGACAAAGGAAGAACTTGCAAATAAGATAGCGACCTTTACAGGCGGTCGTGCCGCTGAGGAACTGATCTTCCACTCTATTACAACCGGAGCATCCAATGATATCGAACAGGCGACTAAGCTTGCAAGAGCAATGATCTCCAGATATGGTATGAGTGAAGACTTCGATATGGTTGCCATGGAGAATGTGACAAATCAGTATCTGGGCGGAGATTCCAGTTTAAGCTGTTCTTTTGAGACACAGACTCTTCTGGATAAGAAGGTTGTGGAGCTTGTCAGGATGGAACATCAGAAAGCACTGAAAATCCTTCAGGACAATATCGGAAAGCTCCATGAACTTGCAAAATATCTGTATGAGCATGAGACAATTACAGGTGAGGAATTTATGAAGATCCTGAATGCACCTGTACAGGTTCCCACTGTAGTGGCAGAATCTGAAAGTAATACAAAGTCTGAGAACAGTGCAGAATCCGAAAACAGTACAGAAGCTGATGCAGATACATCTTCCGGGAAAGTGAATCTGCAGAAGTGATATTTTCTCAAGATATACAAGCCAAAAGTCCATTGCCACAGGCAATCCGGAAATTTGGTTATGTCACTGAAAACTGAGTGAACAGCAATGAAAGCAGCAGAGGCGATTTGAGCTTCTGCTGCTTTTCCTTGCCAATTAACTCTGGTTCGGTTATAATTCGTAATAGTGAACGCAGCATCCTGGATGTTTTTTGGAAGAAAGAAGGGAATGAAGATGGATTGCCGAACTGCAGAAGGAATGGTGAGTAGTTATATTAAACATGATCTTCCACTAAATGAACTGGAAGAGTTTCTCGATCATGTACAGAATTGTTCTTCCTGTTATGATGAACTGGAAACATATTTTATTGTACATGAGGTAACACAGCAGCTTGATGATGACAGCAGCGATTCGGTTCTGGATTTCAAAAAACTGCTGGAACAGGATATCCGGAAATCCAGAAGATATATCCGCAAGAAGAAAGCCAGTTGGCTGATGTTTGGAGTAAGTATATGCCTTCTGATCGCTACGATTGCGGCAATATTGATTTTTGTAATGATGGAGACAAATTACATTCTATAAAAACACTGGAGGATTTTATGAGCGAAAAAATATTACTGATTGACGGACACAGTATTCTGAACAGAGCTTTTTATGGTCTGCCGGATCTTACAAATTCAGAAGGAAAACACACAGGGGCAGTATATGGTTTTCTGAATATCCTTTTTCGGACGATCGAGGAAGAGAAGCCTCAGTATCTGACAGTGGCATTTGACCTGAAGGCACCGACTTTCCGCCATAAGATGTTTGAAGCATACAAGGGAACACGTAAACCCATGCCTGAAGAACTGAGAGAGCAGGTACCGCTGATTAAAGAAATGCTTACTGCAATGGGTGTGAATGTTGTGACAAAAGAAGGCTACGAAGCGGATGATATTCTGGGAACTCTGGCCAGGAAAAGCGAAGCGGCAGGAATGGATGCGACAATCCTTTCTGGTGACAGAGATCTGCTTCAGCTTGCGACAGATAAGGTTATGATCCGTTTGCCAAAGACTGTAAGGGGCAAGACCACCATAGAGGATTATCATGCACAGCAGGTGATCGAGAAATATCAGGTGACACCTCCTCAGATCATTGAGTTAAAGGCTCTGATGGGAGACAGTGCGGATAATATACCGGGAATCCCGGGAGTAGGTGAGAAAACTGCCACAAAGATTATTGTGGAGTATGGAAGTATTGAGAATGCTCATGAACATTTGGAAGAGCTGAAGCCAAACAGAGCCAGGGAATCAATGAGAGAACATTATGATATGGCGCAGATGAGCAAGGCTCTGGCTACGATCTGTACGGACAGTCCCATAGAGTTTTCGTATGAAAAGGCAAAACTGGGAAATCTTTATACAAAAGAAGCTTTCCTTCTCTGCAGACAGCTGGAATTTAAGAATCTGCTTAACCGTTTTGACTCTGTGGCAGTACAGGAAGATACGCTGGAACAGGAGTTTTTCACATGTGCAGACTTGGCAGGCTGTGAAGCGCTGTTTGCGAAAGCGGAAGCAGGAAAGATAGCGGGTGTTTCTCTGGTTACAGAGAATGGCAGGGTATTTGGTGCAGGACTTGCGCTGAATGAAGAGGAAATTTATTATATTCCTGTAGAAGGGATGATCACAGAAGGTTATCTCTGCGGAAAATTGGAAGGGCTCCTTCATAAAGTATCTGAATCCAACACAGAGAATATTATGAAATCTAATACAGATGATGTGAAGAAGGATCCGGAAAATGAGATATCTGATGTCAATACAGACGGTACTCTGAAATATGATAAAAAATGTGTATGTGCATTGGATGTAAAGGCATTACTCAAGCATATAAAATCTGATGATCCGATGGCTGTATTTGATGCAGGTGTGGCTGCATATCTGCTGAATCCTCTGAAATCCTCCTATACTTACGATGATATGGCAAAGGAATATCTGAATGGTCGTATCCTGCCTGCAAGAGAGGAACTTCTTGGAAAGAAAACAGTGGAAAAAGCATGGGAGGAGAGTGCAGAGGGGCTTGCAGCATGGGCCTGCTACATGGCCTATACAGCACTTGCCTGCCGGAAACCCATGTGTGAAGCACTGCGTGATACAGGTATGTGGAATGTATATACACAGATTGAGCTTCCGCTGATCTTTACTCTTGATTCCATGGAAAAATGGGGAATCAGCGTGAAGAGTGAAGAACTGAAAAGCTACGGTGAGAAACTAAGTGTACGTATTGGAGAACTGGAGAAGCAGATCTGGCAGCAGGCAGGGGAAGAGTTTAATATCAATCTCCGAAACAGATGGGAGTGATCCTGTTTGAAAAGCTTGGCCTTAAGGGTGGAAAGAAAACAAAGACAGGTTATTCCACAGCGGCAGATATTCTGGAAAAGCTTGCACCGGAGTATCCCATTGTAAAGGATATTCTGGAGTACCGTCAGCTTGCGAAACTGAAATCTACTTATGCAGACGGGCTTGTTGGTGAAATCGCAGAGGACGGCAGGATTCATTCTACTTTTAACCAGACAATTACAGCAACAGGAAGGATCAGCAGCACAGAGCCGAATCTTCAGAATATCCCTGTAAGAATGGAGCTTGGAAGACTGATCCGTAAGGTATTTGTTCCGGAAGAGGGATATGTATTTCTGGATGCGGACTATTCCCAGATCGAGCTTCGCGTTTTGGCGCATATGTCAGGGGATGAGAAACTGATCCAGGCATATAAAGAAGCCCAGGATATCCACAGACATACAGCATCAGAGGTGTTCCATGTGCCCTTTGATGAGGTGACAGATCTGCAGAGGAGAAATGCCAAGGCAGTAAATTTTGGAATCGTTTATGGGATCAGTTCCTTTGGGCTCAGCAGGATTTAAGTATCACACGAAAAGAAGCAGCCGAATATATTGAAAGATATTTTGAAACTTATCCAAAGATCAAAGGATTTCTTGACGGACTGGTGGAAGAGGGAAAAGAAAAAGGATATGTGACTACCATGTTTGGCAGACGCAGGCCGATCCCGGAACTGAAATCCGGTAATTTTATGCAGAGGTCTTTTGGGGAGCGAGTAGCCATGAACTCTCCAATACAGGGAACTGCGGCGGATATCATTAAAATTGCAATGAACCGTGTGTACAGACGATTAAAGGATGAGAATCTTAAATCCCGTCTTGTACTTCAGGTACACGATGAACTTCTGATAGAGACCTGTAAAGAGGAAATCCCGCAGGTTTCTGCTATTCTTGAAGAAGAGATGAAAGGTGCCGCAAAGCTTTCCGTAGAACTGGAAGTCGATATGCATCAGGGTAATAACTGGTATGAGGCGAAGTGATGATGATAACAATAGGAATTACCGGCGGAGTGGGTGCCGGAAAAAGTACAGTGCTTGATTTTCTTGAAGAAAAGTATCAGGCATATGTGATGAAAGCAGATGAGATCGGGCATCTGGTGATGGAGCCGGGGCAGTCCTGTTATGAACCGGTGATTGCACTATTTGGAAGACGAATCATAAAAAATGATAAAACTATTGACCGCAGACAGGTTTCGGATGTAGTATTTTCACATCCAGAGCTTCTGGAGAAATTAAACCAGATCATCCATCCTGCTGTGAAACAGTACATCAGAGAGCAGTTAGCTGTAAAGAAACAGCAGGGACAGAAGATATGTGTGGTGGAAGCTGCACTCCTTCTGGAAGATCATTATCAGGAGTTTTGCGATACGATATGGTATATTCATACGGATGAAGAGATCCGTATCAGGAGACTGATGGAGAACCGCGGTTATACAAGAGAGAAATCAGTCAGTATCATTGCCAGTCAGGCACCGGAGACTTTTTTTCGGGAAAATGCAGACTATGTTGTGGTAAATAACGGAGATTTTGCACAGACCAGACGGCAGATTGAGGAAGGAATCAGAAAATATGAGACTTTGTAGCATTGCCAGCGGAAGCAGCGGAAACTGTATTTATGTGGGCTCAGATAATACCCATCTTCTGGTGGATGTAGGCATCAGCGGAAAAAGAGTAGAACAGGGATTGAATTCTCTGGAATTGACAGGAAAAGATATTGATGGTATCTTGATTACACATGAACATTCGGATCATATCAAAGGTCTGGGCGTGATCGCAAGGAAACATCAGATACCGGTTTATGCGACAGAAGGAACTGTGGAAGCTTTATCTCACATGAATCTTGGAAAAATACCGGAAGGGATTTTTCGTGAGATACACGAAGATGAGCCTTTTGAGATTAATGATCTGACAGTGAATCCTTTTACGATCTCATGATGCTGCACAGCCCGTAGGATACCGGGTAGAGTGTGGAGAGCATTCTGTGGGGATTGCTACAGACCTTGGAAAATATAATGAGTACATAGTCGGTAATCTGCAGAATCTGGATGCGCTTCTTCTGGAAGCAAATCATGACATCCGTATGCTGCAGGTTGGAAAATACCCCTATTATCTGAAACAGAGAATCCTTGGAGACAGGGGACATCTTTCCAATGAGAATGCAGGCAGGCTTTTATGCAGGCTGCTGCATGACAATATGAAAGGGATTTTCCTTGGACATCTGAGCAGGGAAAATAACTATGAGGAACTGGCATATGAAACCGTCTGTTCAGAAGTAACCTTAGGTGACAACCCTTATAAGTCGCGTGATTTCAGAATTCAGGTGGCACAGAGGGATTGCATATCAGAAGTAATTACAGTGTAGAAAGGACAAAGAACTTATGAAAAAGACAATCATCACAGTAGTAGGAAACGATACCGTAGGAATTATTGCAAAGGTTTGTACTTATCTTGCAGACAATAATGTAAACATTCTTGATATCTCCCAGACCATCGTACAGGGATATTTCAACATGATGATGGTAACAGATGCCAGCAAATGTGAGAAAGACAACGGAGTTCTTGCCAAAGAACTGGAAGCCCTTGGAGATAAGATCGGTGTAGTGATCCGCTGCCAGCATGAAGATATCTTCAATGTAATGCACAGAATCTGAGAAAATCTAAGCAGGTAAGCCACTGAGGGACTTTCCTGTATCAGATTGCCTGAAAAATGCTGAGAGAACATACAAGGGAGAAAAACAAAATGATCAATATTTTTGAAGTAAATGAAACGAATAAAATGATCGAGCAGGAGAATCTGGATGTGCGTACCATTACTATGGGTATCAGCCTTCTGGACTGTATTGACAGTGATCTTGCTGTTTTAAATGAGAAAATCTATAAAAAGATCACAACCTGTGCAAAGGATCTGGTATCTACAGGTGAGGCTATTTCCGGTGAATATGGAATTCCGATCGTAAATAAAAGAATTTCCGTAACTCCGATCGCATTGATTGGCGGAGCTGCATGTAAGACAAAGGAAGATTTTGTAACTATTGCAGAAACTCTGGATAAGGCTGCCAAGGTGGTAGGCGTAAACTTTATCGGCGGTTATTCTGCACTGGTAAGCAAGGGAATGACTCCTGCTGAGAGACTTCTGATCGAATCTATCCCACAGGCTATGGCGAAGACAGAGCGTGTCTGCAGTTCTGTAAATGTTGGATCTACACGTACAGGTATCAATATGGATGCTGTTAAGCTGATGGGTGAGATCGTTCTGGAAACAGCGAAAGCTACCAAAGATCAGGATTCCCTGGGATGTGCGAAGCTGGTTGTATTCTGTAATGCACCGGATGATAACCCGTTTATGGCAGGCGCTTTCCATGGTGTGACAGAAGCAGACACTATCATTAACGTTGGTGTCAGCGGACCTGGCGTTGTTAAGACTGCGCTGGAACAGGTAAGAGGTAAGGATTTTGAAACTCTTTGTGAGATGATCAAGCGTACTGCCTTCAAGGTAACACGTGTTGGTCAGCTGGTAGCACAGGAGGCTTCCAGACGTCTTGGTGTTAAGTTTGGTATCGTGGATCTGTCTCTGGCTCCTACTCCTGCAATTGGTGACAGTGTTGCTGAGATCCTTGAGGAGATTGGTCTGGAGCATGCAGGTGCACCGGGCACAACAGCAGCGCTTGCTCTGTTAAATGACCAGGTTAAGAAGGGTGGAGTTATGGCTTCTACAGCAGTTGGTGGTTTGAGTGGTGCATTTATTCCGGTCAGCGAGGATCAGGGTATGATCGATGCGGTGAATGCAGGGGCACTGACTCTTGAGAAGCTGGAAGCTATGACTTGTGTATGTTCTGTAGGTCTTGATATGATTGCAATTCCCGGAGATACGAAGGCTTCTACGATTGCGGGTATTATTGCGGATGAGTCTGCAATTGGTATGGTGAACCAGAAGACTACGGCGGTTCGTCTGATCCCGGTAATTGGTAAGGGGGTTGGCGAAGTGGTTGAGTTCGGTGGACTGCTTGGTTATGCACCGATCATGCCGGTGAACCAGTTCTCCTGTGATGCGTTTGTGCAGCGTGGCGGAAGGATTCCGGCACCGATCCATAGCTTTAAAAACTGATAAAAAAGGCCAGAAACTTCGGAAAAGGGGAGTTTCTGGCTCTTTTTATGTTCAAGAGGGACGCGGGGCGGAAAATATTTTATCTGGGGTGCGGTTTCGGAGCCTAAGATATTCTAAGCCGCCAGAAATCTGCTAAAAGCATGAGCCGTCTTGTCAAACTCGCTCCGTTGCAAACTTCGCTCAGACAGTGAGGCAGACGGCTCATAACGCAGATTTCTGGTGACTAAGAATATCTAAGACTCCTGCAAATGCACCCCAGACAAAATATTTTCCGCCCCGCTGGTAGCTGGTTTTAAGCTATGATGGATTGGATTGTTTGTATTATTTTATGGAATTACTATAAATAAAAGAAATGTCCTGCTTTAAAGGGATTCCAGTATATGCAGAAGTCGGGTGTTGTCTTCGGGGTGCATGATGCAGAAGCGGATGTATTCGCCGTCCAGGCATTCGAAGGAGGAGCAGTCGCGGATCATGAGACCCTGGTGGATGCAGGCGTCGAAGACGTCCTGGGAGGTCAGGCCGGGCTTCTGGATTTTCAGGAGGAGGAAGTTGCGTAGGCCGGGTAGGTTTTGTAAGTGGGGATATTCTTCAGTGCTTTGAGCAGGCGGGTGCGTTCTGAGAGAATGAGGTCCCGGGTCTGGCGGATATAGGTTTTATCCTGGAGCATCAGCTCGCCGGCCAGGGCTCCCAGACTGTTGAGAGACCATGGTACCTGTTTTTCTTTCATTTTTTTGAGAAATTCCAGGTTCCCGGTGATTCCGTAGCCAAGACGCATACCTGGGGCTGCGTAGAATTTTGATACGCCGCGCAGAATCATAAGGTTCGTGAATTCTCTGGTAAGGCTGACAGCAGTGATCTCATTGATATCCGGGGCAAATTCTACATAAGTTTCGTCGATCATCACGAAAATGTTCCGCTCATTGCAGAAGGAAACGATTCTGCGCAGGTTATTTATGCTAATTGCAGATGAGGTAGGATTATTTGGGTTGCAGAGGATGAGAAAATCGTATTTTCCATCCAGAGTCCGGCAAAAGTCATCTACATCGAGAACAAAGTTATCCTCTTCGCGCAGGTGGTAGTATTCCTGAGTGCTTCCGGAGAAGGAGAGTTCCCTGGAGTATTCTGAATAGGTCGGACCCAGGATAAGGGTATGCTTTGGATTTCGTTCCTGTATCAGCAGTGCGATCAGTTCGCTGGAACCATTTCCGGGAAGGATGAATTCAGCAGGAATATTACAATATTCTGAAATTGTGCTGCGAAGTGAAGTGTAATCTCTGTCTGGATAAGAAGACAGGATATCCAGTCGTCCTGCAAGCTGTTCCTTTACATGCTCGGAAAGCCCCAGCGGATTTACATTAGCCCCAAACTTCACAATTTCCTCAGATTTAAGCTGATAGACCTCACATATTTTCTCAATATCACTCCCATGAAAAACCATTTTTGCTGTTGACATATAATATCCCTCATTTCTATATAAATAATCTATTTAAACTTAAAATTACCACATAGCAGATCGCAGATCTTTTCTGAACATTATTTTAACACTTATCACATAGTTCTGTAAACATCACTGTTTACACATTGCTATCCATTACTATCCTGAAATATACAGGTCCCAATATCATTGCAGCAGGCATTTAACAGAAGGCAAGTCCCCGCCCACTGCTTATTGCTTTTCGCAACCACCGCAGGGGATTTACTTGATTCGATTAAATAAGTCTCCTGCGGTGGTGCAGAAAGCAAGCAATTCAGCATGCTGTCGAAAATGGAATATATGTCAATTTGCCAGTACACAGCGAAGGAATGGGAAGGGATTTCGGGCGCATTTGAGGGTTCATAGTAATTCTTGGTATTTGGGAAGTTGCGTTATTCAAAATCTCACTGTCTGAGCGAAGCGAGTTTGAGATTTTTTTGAATGTTTTTAGCAACTTCCCAAATGCCTTAGAATTACATGGTTCCGAAACTAAGCCCGAAATCCCTTCCCATTCCTTCGCGTCCCTTTTGGGAAAAATAAAAATAAACCTCTTGACATATCTGCATTAGCGTGGTAAAGTAAACACATCAAAACCGATGAGAAAGAAGAGTAAACAACCAAGAATCATTCCAGAGAACGGCAATTGGTGGGAAGCCGTATGAAACTGATTGTTGAATGGCCTTTCGAGGGCGGTCCGAAATCTTGATAAGCGTGAGAGTAGGCACCGACGGGAACCGAACCCGTTATAAATCAGGAGTGTATGTTTGTACATGAGAAAGTGGACGATTCGTCAATTTGAGTGGTACCGCGATAATAAGATTCTTATTACCGTCTCAAGCAACAGATAGCTTGTGGCGGATTTTTTATATATAAAGAGAATCTGTTATATGGCACCCCCTGTAATGCAGGAAAATCTGCTGATGGCAGGTGGGTATCACAGCAGTTGACACATCCGGGAAAAAGAGGAATCCGGGGAGTTCTTTCTCACAGACAGTAACAAGGGATTGGTAAACATCCCTGAGACTATGGCAGTTAAAAAACCATGAACTGCTAAATAAGATGTAGAGAGAGGAAAAAAGACTATGAAAAAAGAGTATTAGCAATCGCAGCAACAGCAATGGCAACTATGATGATGGCATCACCGGTTATGGCACAGGATTTCAAGATCGGTATCTGCAATTATGTAGATGACGCTTCCTTGAATCAGATCGTAGACAACATCCAGTCCCGTCTGGAAGAAATCGGCAAGGAAAAAGACGTAAATTTTGATGTGTCCTATGATAACTGTAATGCAGATGCCAATGTTATGGAACAGATCATTTCTGATTTTCAGGCTGATAATGTAGATTTGATGGTAGGTATTGCAACACCTGTAGCAATGCGTATGCAGTCCGCAACAGAAGGAACCGATACACCGGTTGTATTTTCCGCAGTGTCTGATCCTGTAGGAAGCGGCCTTGTAGAGGATCTGGATGCACCGGGAGCAAACATTACAGGTACAAGCGATTATCTGGATACAGCATCCATCATGAAACTGATCCAGGCAGTGAACCCGGATGTAAAGAAAATCGGACTTTTATACGATATCGGACAGGATTCTTCTACAACAGCCATCCAGGAAGCCAAGGATTATCTGGATAAAGAAGGCATCGAATATGTAGAGCGTACAGGTACCACAACAGATGAGGTACAGCTTGCAGCAGATGCACTGGTGGCAGATGGCGTAGATGCAGTATTCACACCAACTGACAACACAATTATGACAGCAGAGCTTTCTATCTATGAGAAATTCATTGATGCAGGTATCCCACAGTATACAGGAGCTGACTCCTTTGCACTAAACGGTGCATTTGTCGGATATGGTGTTGATTATGCAAACCTTGGACAGAAGACAGCAGATATGATCGCAGACATCCTTATGAATGATGCAGATCCTGCAACAACATCTGTTGAAACTTTTGATAATGGTACTGCAACAGTAAACACAGAAACCTGCGAGGGACTGGGACTTGATCTTGAAACTGTTAAAAAAGATTTCGAGCCGTTATGCACACAGGTAAATGAGATCGTTACAGCAGAGAGCTTTGATGATGTAGAGAAATAATAAGGATATTCGGACAGCATTTTGAATAAATTCAGAATAAGTTCTGGGTTTATGGAATCCATTGTGCCGGTTGAAAAGACTGATATATTTTCTGAATTAAAATGAACAGCAGCAGATATTTTCTGTTGCTGTTCATTGAATGTAATAAAATAAATACAAACTGGAGGAAATCATCGTGACTATTGCGACTATACTCTCTCTTGGAGAGACCGCACTGAAACTTGGCCTGATCTGTTCATTGACAGTTCTTGCCCTGTTTCTCAGTTATTCCATGCTGAATGTCTGTGACCTTTCCACTGATGGCTGTTTCACACTGGGAGCAGCAGTGGGAGCAGCAGTGGCAGTCAGCGGACATCCTTTTTTATCAATTTTTGCAGCCATGGCTGCAGGTATATGCTCGGGCTTTGTGACAGCCATACTTCAGACAAAGCTGGGTGTTGACAGTCTTCTTGCAGGAATTATCGTTAATACGGCTCTTTATTCTGTGAATATTGCAGTGATGGGAGGTTCCTCCCTGATCAATATGAACAGAACAGAGACGGTATTTTCCATGATGAAAGAAACATTGAAAAGTACACCGTTGAAAGGAAGAGGAGATATTGTAGTTGCTTTCATTGCAGTAGCCATTGTGATTGTCTTCCTTGTATTTTTCTTAAGGACAAGACTTGGTCTGGCAATCAGGGCAACAGGAAATAATGCAGATATGGTAAAATCCTCATCTATTAATCCGGTATTTACTACGATTGTAGGTCTCTGTGTTGCCAACTCCTTCACAGCACTTTCCGGATGTCTTCTGTCTCAGTCACAGAAATCTGTAGATATCAATATCGGACAGGGAATGGTTACCATCGCGCTGGCTTCCCTGCTGATCGGTGGTACGATTCTTGGCAGAGGTGGAATTTTCGTGAGAGCTGTTGGCATGGTACTTGGATCTTTTATTTTCCGTCTGGTATATACCGTCGCACTGAGATTCAATATGCCGGCATTTATGCTGAAACTGGTATCTTCTGTGATCGTTGTGCTGGCTATTTCAGGTCCATATTTGAAAAAACAGTGGCCGCAGATTAAGAGAAGAATGACTCACAGGAAGGGAGTACAGTGATTTATGCTGAAGATTGAACATATTTCCAAGACTTTTAATCCGGGTACGGTAAACGAGAAACAGGCCATCAGAGATTTATCCCTGAATCTGGAGAAGGGCGATTTTGCAACGATCATCGGTTCCAATGGAGCTGGTAAATCCACTCTGTTTAATGCAATCTGTGGAGATTTTCTTACAGATTCCGGTGTGATCATGCTGGATGGACAGGACATTACTTTTATGCCCCAGCATGTACGTGCAAAGACCATCGGTCGCCTGTATCAGGATCCTATGAGGGGAACTGCGCCTGGAATGACTATAGAAGAGAATCTGGCACTTGCAGCAGGGAAAGGCGGATGGCTTTCCCATGTGTCCAGACAGGAGAAAGAACGATTCCATGAAGAACTGAAGCTTCTGGATATCGGACTCGAGAAGCGTATGACTCAGCCGGTAGGACTTCTTTCCGGCGGACAGAGACAGGCGCTGACACTTCTCATGGCAACCATGAATCCGCCCAAGCTTCTGCTTCTGGATGAGCATACAGCAGCCCTTGACCCGGGCACAGCAGAGAAGGTGCTGAATCTTACGAAACGAATTGTAGAGGAACATCAGCTTACCTGTCTGATGATCACCCACAATATGCAGTCGGCCCTTGATCTGGGAAATCGTATTCTGATGATGGATTCCGGAGATATTGTGCTGGATATCCATGAAGAAGAAAAGAAAGGCCTGACAGTGGAAGGACTTCTGGAGAAGTTTAAGACAGGTGCCGGTAAGATGTTGGATAATGACCGTATTCTTCTTTCCGGAGAAAAGTAATTATAAAAATAACATGTAATTGTAAATGAAAGAACCATTATATACAGAAGTTATAGTTGTTGCCTAAAGCATACAGCCATGTTTTCTGATATCATGGTTCTTTTTGTCTGGTAGCGACTCTATTGCTTGCTGTAATTTGCAGAAGGTTCCTGCTCTGGTTTGAGTGTGATAAGTTTGCTCCCAACCGCTGCTGCGATAAATATCCAGATAAACATTTTAACCGGGAAGCAGAGGAAGAGAAGCATGGTTACTGCCAGTGGCTTTTTCATAATTCCGCCCAGAAGTGACGCAGTAACGATTGCAGCTCCAAATACCACATGTCCCCCGTCTGGCCCGCAGGTCAGCATTGCCACGCCGTATCCCATACATACTCCGGCAAAGATGACAGGGAAGAAATGCCCTCCCTTTAAACCGAACTGAATACACAGATTTGTCAGCAGGAGCTTAAAAAATGCAATGCCAATAAGTGCCAGCGGCAGATAAGAGGTATAGGTTTTCATAAGTGTTCCCATCTGCTCTTCTCCGGAAAACATAAGTACAGGTAAGAATGAACCTGTGATTCCAAGACATAAACCTGCAAAAATTTCTCTGACAACTGCCGGGAATCTGTTGGAAATATTTCCGGTCAGTTTGTGTGTTGCCTGATAGAAGTATGCCAGGATAAGACCGCACAAAATATACAGAATCATAAGCAGATAGTCTTTTCTCTGGATTTCCACCATATCAAAGGATGGAAATCCGGAAAGCCCTGCACCAAAAAGTGCAGATAAACCTGCATAAATACCAGTGCCTGCAGCCAGCGCGATTCCGTAAATAAATAATTTGGAACCCTTTGTTAAGGCTGCAAGATCTTCCTCGGAGTTTTCTTCTACTTCGAAAATACCGAACAGAGGTGCGTGAAACAGCACACTCATGGAGACTGCGGCACCAATCTGCGAATAATTTCTGGTATTCTGTTTGGCAAACTTAAGGTTGTCTCCGGCCCAGTAGCATAAACCTACGATGATTCCGGTAAGTCCGGCTTCGGGACCTACACTGCTTCCTATGAGTAATGGCAGCAGTGCTGCCACCATCATTACAAGCATGTTTTTGTATTCGTATCTTTTTTCTGCTCTGACTTTTTCCATAACGGTTTCAAGATTTTCGGGATAGTCTCCGAATATTTTTCGGAAAATACCGATAATTGCCGCACCGGCTACACAGATAAGAATCGTATAATAGGGAACAGAGGTTTTTCCGGGAAGCCATTTCCATAGAAATTCAGTTCCGACTGCCATTATTTTCAGCAGGATCCATACCAGTGCACCGGCAACAGCACCAATGAGTGCACAGAACAGCCACAATTCAAGCTGATTTTTTAAAGATACGTTTTTGGGGCTTTTTGTGTTATTCATATAGCCATAACCTTTTTGTCAACTTTCTGCCTTTCCGAAATTAATTCCAAGTACGATCATGTTGATACCCTGCATTAAAACAGAAAATGCGATCATATATCCTGCAGAGATCATGGTAAGTACAGGGTGGGTAAATGATACGATACTGACAATGACAGATAAAATACCACAGATAATGCTCAGGATTCCTTTTCCCTTAGAGGTGCTGTATGTCTTTATGCCGCCGACAATCTGGAAAATACCATAGATCAGGATGACAGCACCGACCATATAAGCTGCCATTACATCTGTAATGAATCTCTGGATACCGCTGAAAAGTAAAACAAGACCTGCAAGTCCTTCGAGAACACCGAGGATACATGCGCCGATTTCTTTCTTTTCTTAGATAAAGAGAGAGCTACAAGTTCAATACCATTTACAAACAGAAGGATTCCCAGGATCCAACCGATAGAGAGAAAGGTTCTCATTGGTCTTACAAGAGTATAGATGCCTAATAATACAGTTAAAATTCCTGTGATCAGGATGATGATTTTTAACGTTTTGTTGTCTTTCATACGAGGATTCTCCTTTATATGTCACAAAGCTTTTGTGTTGCAAGTGAAACCGTTTTATACTATACTTCAATTAATTTCAGATAATAGATTATTTCATTGGAGGACAGGTGTATGAAAAGAATTAAAGTATTAGGCAGTGTATTAAAACGGACTCGCGCAGATAAAATTATCATTGGTTTTATTGTGTTTATTTTTGCTATCGCAGCAGTGATTCAGCTGGTGGAACCGGACATTAACCGATACGGAGATGCGCTGTGGTATTGCTATGCGGTGATCTCCACTGCCGGATTTGGCGATGTGGTTGCGGTTACCTTTATCGGAAAAATGTGTTCCGTTCTTCTGACAATCTATTCGCTTTTTGTAGTTGCCATTGCCACCGGGGTAGTGGTTAATTTCTACACCCAGATGGTGGAATTGCAGCGAAAAGAGACACTTGCCATGTTTATGGATCAGCTGGAAAGACTTCCTGAGCTTTCCAGAGAAGAGCTGGAGAATATTTCCAGAAAAGTGCGCCAGTTTCGGTAGCTGTGGATCTTACTGATCTTTGGAAGAAAGTTCTTCTTCCTGCTTGCTGCGTACCTGCGGGATCAGAGAAGCTGCCAGCTTTCCTTTTCCGCGGTTTCGCAGATACAGAATACCGATGACGGAAAATACGACTGCGCCGATAAAGTTTACGATCAAATCTTTCATGGTATCAACAATACCAATATCAAGATAGCCTCCCAGATTCCAGGTCTCGCCGTTAACGGCCAGGGACTGAACATCTACATGGATCGGAACATTTGCACCGGTAGGATTCAGCTTCACAGAGTTGATGGCCGGTACGATCCAGTCCTTCTGCATATCCATTCCAAAAAACCAGTCCATGCTGAATTCAAAGAATTCCCACATAACACCAACAGTCATTGAAAAACAGAATGCAAAAAAAGCTACAAAATACGGTGACATTTTAATGGAAACCTGTCGCTGCGGTTAAAAAGATCAATCAGTGCAAATCCGATGGCAGCCATCAGAAAACCGTTAGTAGTATGTAAAATGGTATCCAGATAGGGATTTTTACATAAAAGGCATTGATTTCGCCAAGAATTTCTGCTGAAAAGATAAAGATCAGAATCACTGTTTCCAGTCCCGGTGGTATTGTGACGTTCAGTTTCCTGTCCAGAAACTGGGGAACCATAAAAAGGATCAATGTCAAGATTCCCAGAAACATATTGTGGTAATTTCCCAGGAAAAACTGACGTACAACGGATAAGATTACCAGGGCGGTAAGTACCATCTGGATCTTTGTTCTGTTCTTTTTCAAACCTGAATTAGCTTTCATTTTTCTTTTCCTCCTTCCTTATTTTATATCCTTATCCTCACTGTTTATATTTTAACATAAGTGCATCCAAACAACAAGAATTATAGGATAATAAGCTGTTTCTGGGACTCGTGGCAGAATTTTCTGCCGGTTTTCAGACACAGAAGTTTTTCATATAAATTGGAAGAAAAAACAGTTTCAGATAAAATCTGATTTCCTTCACTGTCCAAAAGATTTTGGGCGTCCGCAAGCTTGGTGATAAGAGGAATTCGGCTGTGCTGCTTGATCCGGCTTAGCAGTTCACTGCTTTCCCTGCGGAAACCAAGAACCCTGGCAAAGGGAATCTGAGTGGGTGCAGTGTGGATATTTAATATAATATGAAGCAATGCCCTCTGTATCCTTGTCTGAGTCAGTTCTCTGGTTTTTAAAACAGATACAGATTGGGAAAAGGACAACAGAAGATTCTGCTGATTTATGATTCGCCGGGCGAGATCCTCGGAAACATCCATATAGGAAGAAAGGTTTTCTACATTTTCTTTCATAAGGCAGTAAGAAAGAATAGAGTCCAGAGAATTTTCTGTGAGAAATTCACCGGAGTCCAGCGCCTTTTTGAAAACGTAAAAAGCATCTGGTGGAATCTGGGATGATAATATATTGGCAGTTTTGGTATCCGGATTCCTGACTGGATTATTTATGTCTGAGATTGCCTCTGAATGGCCACCTCCCGGATTCTGAATAAGACTGCGTATAGCAGTTGCAGATGCAAAGAAATCAGTAGATGACTGTAAATCAGGGGAGGAGCTTGCTGAATCTCCTTCAGGGACAGTGGTTTCATGATAGCCCATTCCTTCCCTGCGGATCGTGACAGGCAGATCCGGCTGTTCAGACGGAGAAGTGCCTTGCAGTATTCGATCCCCAGAATATTATTCGGTGTATTCAGGATCTGTGTAACTTCATTTAACAGAGGAGTAAGGACTCCGTCAAAATCGTCACCATTGAAGTTGCGCGGATTCTTAAAATATTCTGTCAATGCCTGGCTTCTGGCAGCGGGAAAAGTCAGACCTTCGCTTAAAAAGCTTTTCAACAGTTTCTTATATTCTTCAGGTTCTTCTACAAGGATCTCAGCCAGTTCTTTCAGTGCACTGATCTCCCCTGACTCACTTCCAAAGCAGAGTATATCAACAATACCAAGGCTGTCTAACAGGGAAACGCCCCCCATTGCAAAGGCTTCTGCACTTGCTGTAGAGATGGATACCGGCATTTCAAGTACAAGGTCAGCACCACACCGCAGAGCCATTTCTGCACGTGCGTGTTTGGAGATGAGAGCAGGAGTGCCGCGCTGCACATAATCTCCGCTCATGGCAACAATAACGTAGTCTGCTTTTAACCTTTCCTTTGTATACCTGATTTGATATTCATGTCCTTTGTGAAAAGGATTATATTCTGCAATAATTCCTGCTGTTTTCATAAATTTACACAGATGCTCCTTCCTGAAATTTTGTAGAGTTCTCTTTTTTAACCATATTGCATCTTAAAAAATACTTTTTTATGTCATATTCTACCATTCAGATGCTTGAAATACAAGGCTTCAGGAGGTATAATGAAGACAGCGCAGAAAACAGATTACTGTTCACTGTATATATTCGGTGAATGGTAATGACATCTGGTATACAGATATTGTGATATCAGAACTGCTATATGAAAGGAGCCATTTTAATCATGGGATTTATTGACACACTCAAAGAGAGAGCAAAAGCAAACGTAAAAACAATCGTACTTCCGGAGACAGAAGATAAGAGAACTCTGGCAGCTACAGAGAAAATTTTAAAAGAAGGAATTGCAAAGGTTATCCTTGTTGGTAACGAAGAAGCTGTTAAAAAGAGTGCAGCTGAAGACGGATATGACATTTCCGGCGCACAGATCGTAGATCCTGCTACATCAGAGAAAACACAGGGATACATTGACAAGTTAGTAGAATTAAGACAGAAAAAAGGCATGACACCGGATCAGGCTAAAGAGATTCTTCTTAACCAGTATCTGTACTATGGTGTAATGATGGTAAAAATGGGCGATGCAGACGGTATGGTATCCGGTGCATGTCACTCTACAGCTGATACATTAAGACCATGTCTTCAGATCCTGAAAACAAAACCAGGTACAAAACTTGTATCTGCATTCTTCTTAATGGTAGTTCCGAACTGCGAATATGGCGCAAACGGCGCATTTGTATTTGCTGATTCCGGTCTGAACCAGAACCCGACTTCAGAAGAGCTTGCAGCAATCGCAGCATCTTCTGCAGAATCCTTCGAACTTCTTGTTCAGGAGAAACCAATCGTTGCAATGCTTTCACACTCCACTAAAGGCAGTGCAAAACATGCTGACGTAGATAAAGTAGTAGAAGCTACAAAGATCGCAAAAGAGCAGAATCCGGAACTTGCACTTGACGGAGAATTCCAGCTTGATGCAGCTATCGTTCCAAGCGTAGGCGCTTCTAAAGCTCCTGGAAGCGAAGTTGCAGGTAAAGCTAACGTACTTGTATTCCCAGACCTTGATGCAGGTAACATCGGATACAAACTTGTACAGCGTCTTGCAAAAGCAGAAGCTTACGGACCTGTAACTCAGGGTATCGCTAAACCTGTAAATGACCTGTCCCGTGGATGCTCTGCAGACGATATCGTTGGTGTGGTAGCTATCACAGCAGTACAGTGCCAGGCTGACGACAATAAATAAGATTTCAGTCAGACCGTAAAACGGACTGAGAATTATTTCATTGACTACATAATGTTAAAGGCATCGGAGGAGATATTTCTGATTCTGATGCCTTTGATATCATTACTCATATTTCCCTGGAAATGATGAGAATAATATTATAATATGAAAGGAAAAGCTGACAGAAATATTCGAAGACTTGTGTCAGGATTATGGACAGTATTCGAAATTTGCTGCCGGCAGAATATGAAAATGAACGTATTAGTAATCAACTGTGGAAGTTCATCCCTTAAATATCAGCTGATCAACTCTGATTCAGAAGCAGTTCTTGCAAAAGGTCTCTGCGAGAGAATCGGTATCGATGGAAGATTAGTATATCAGAAAACAGGCTGTGACAAAGAGATCACAGAAGCTGCAATGCCTACACATAAAGAAGCAATCCAGATGGTACTGGATGCCCTCACAAATGATAAAACAGGTGCAATCGGAAGCCTGAAAGAAGTAAATGCTGTTGGACATCGTGTTGTACATGGTGGTGAGAAATTTGCCAAATCTGTAGTGATCACAGATGAAGTAATCTCAGCAGTAGAAGAATGCAATGACCTTGCACCACTTCATAACCCTGCAAACCTGATCGGTATCCGTGTATGCTCCGAGCTTATGCCGGGTGTACCTCAGGTAGCAGTATTCGATACAGCTTTCCATCAGACAATGCCTGCAAAAGCATATCTCTATGGTCTTCCAATCGAATATTACAAGAACTACAAAGTAAGAAGATATGGTTTCCACGGAACATCCCACAGCTTTGTTTCCAAACGTGCTGTTGAATTCCTTGGCCTTGACAAAGATAACTCCAAAGTTATCGTCTGCCACCTTGGAAACGGTTCTTCCATCAGTGCTGTTGTAAACGGTGAGTGTGTTGATACAACAATGGGTCTTACTCCACTTGAAGGTGTTGTTATGGGAACACGTTCCGGTAACATTGATCCTGCTATCATGGAATTCATTGCTAAGAAAGAGAACCTTGACATCGCAGGTATGATGAATGTTCTCAATAAGAAATCCGGTCTTCTTGGATTATCCGGCGGATTATCCAGTGACTTCCGTGACCTGAACGATGCAGCTCAGAGCGGAAACGAAGATGCAGCTAACGCAATCGATGTTCTCTGCTATGGTATCGCTAAATTCGTTGGCGGATATGTTGCAGCTATGAACGGTGTAGATGCCATCGTATTTACAGCAGGTATCGGCGAGAATGCTATTCCTGTACGTGAGAAGGTTGTAAGCTATCTTGGATACCTTGGAGTTACACTTGACAAAGAAGCTAATGGAGTTCGCGGAGAAGAGATCGTTATCTCTACACCGGATTCCAAAGTTAAAGTTGCTGTAATTCCTACAAACGAAGAACTTGCAATCTGCAGAGAGACAGTAGCTCTGGTTTAATTTTCACAGATAATAAAGTGTCTGTTTTGTGTCCAAACGAGAGAAATATAACTGGATAAAAGTTATATTTATATAGAAGGGAAGGGTGCATCTGTCAGGAGCACCCTTCTTTGTGCCCGTAAGGCATATGGAAATTACCTGATAATAATGCCGCCGGATGATAAAATACTTCGTAAAGGAATATTACTTGACAAAATGTGAAATTTTTCTAATTTATCGTTGACAAAAGCAGAGGCGGTATGTATAATAAAACAAGTGTGGATAGGAGAAAAGTATGCAGATACATTTATCAGATATTTCATCCAGTGAAGGAATGCGTATTCAGAAGACTGCAGAGTTTGGAATGGATACGATCACCTTTCAGTCAGGAAGCTTTCCGGTACTTGCAAAAGAACCCATAGAGCTTACGATCACGAATACAGGTGACAGAAATCTTGAAATCGGAGGAACGGGTAAGATTACCGTAGGTATTCCCTGTGACAGATGTCTGGAAGAGGTTTCAACAGAGATTCCTTTGGAGATTGAGCGAAAACTTGATATGAAGCTTACGGATGAAGACCGTGTGAATGATCTGGACGAGAGTTCTTATCTCACAGGTATGGACCTGGATGTGGACCAGCTGGTCTATCTTGAGGTACTGATGAGCTGGCCTTTGAAGGTTTTATGTAGAGAAGACTGCAAAGGAATCTGTAGCCAGTGCGGGAAAAACCTCAATGACGGTCCCTGTGGATGCGTCGAGGAACCTAAGGATCCCCGTATGGCAGCTATCAGTGATATATTTAGTAAATTTAAGGAGGTGTAACATAATGTCCATCTGTCCGAAGAATAAATCTTCCAAAGCAAGACGCGATAAGAGAAGAGCAAACTGGAAAATGAGCGCTCCGAACCTTGTAAAATGCAGCAAATGTGGCGAACTGATGATGCCGCACAGAGTATGCAAAGCTTGCGGAAGCTACAACAAAAAGGAAATCATTAAAGTTGAAGACTAATTTTTAATGATTGCAAAGTATGGCAGGTTCTCCCGTTTGGGATGCCTGCTTTTTTGTGTATTATTTTATGGATGAGGAAAAAGTAATGAATGAGAAGGAGAAGGTAAATCAGATCACAGAAGGTGTGATCTGGAAACAGCTGCTGTTATTTTTCTTTCCTATTGTATTTGGAACATTTTTTCAGCAGATTTATAATACGGCGGATACTATTGTTGTAGGTCGTTTCGTAGGAAAACAGGCACTTGCTGCAGTTGGAGGTTCTGCCAGTCAGATCGCCAATCTGATCGTTGGCTTTTTTGTAGGGCTTTCTTCAGGGGCAGCAGTTGTGATCTCGCAGTTTTATGGGGCAAAAGATAAGAAGAATCTGAGTAAGGCACTGCATACAGCATTTGCATTCTCCATTGCAGCGGGAATTGTTCTTACTGTAGTGGGGATTTTTCTGACCAGACCTGCATTGCTACTTATGAAGACACCTGCAGATGTAGTAGAGGACTCTGCAGTGTATCTTCATATTTATTTTGGCGGAATGGTTTTTAACCTGGTTTATAATATGGGAGCAGCCATCCTGCGTGCAGTAGGAGACTCCAAAAGACCACTGTATGTTCTGATCATTACCTGTGTGCTGAACATTATTCTTGATCTGCTGTTTGTGGTTGCGTTTGGCATGGGTGTGACAGGAGTAGCTGTTGCTACAGTTACTTCTCAGGTGATCAGTGCGCTGATTGTAACAGTAATGCTTCTGAAAACCAGAGAGATATATGTGCTGAAGATCAATCAGATCCGTTTTGACAGAAGAATGCTGTTTTCAGTTCTGAGAATCGGTATTCCGGCAGGTCTGGAATCTGTAATGTATAATATTTCCAATATTGTGATACAGGTATTTGTAAATAATCTGGGAACTGACACAGTGGCGGCATGGGGAACTCTTGGGAAAATAGATGCTCTTTTCTGGATGGTGATCAATGCATTTGCGATTTCCATTACTACCTTTGTGGGACAGAATTTCGGAGCCGGTAAATATCACCGTATGCGGAAAAGTGTGAGTGTCTGCATGATCATGAGTATGGCCAGTTCTGCGGTGCTGATCATTTTGATGTATTCATTTGCTCCCTGGATTTATCGTCTGTTTACCACAGACAGCGCAGTGGTTGTCCATGGTGTTCATATGAGTCGTTTTTTACTGCCGTCCTATTTCATTTATGTGATCATAGGAATCCTGTCCGGAGCGCTGAGGGGTACCGGGAAGGTTCTTGTGCCTATGCTTCTTACCTGCGGCGGTGTGTGTTCTTTGAGAATCCTGTGGCTTTTTACAGCCGGCCAGATATACCCGGGAATTAATACGATCATGCTCAGTTATCCGGTTTCATGGAGCATTACGGCAGTATTGTTTATTGTATATTATTTTATGAAATTTCCAGGAAAGAAAAAGGAGAATTAACCATTTTTCATGAAATAATGCAGTTTATCCTATGTCTGTTGCCGAAATCCGCCAGATAAGGTAAGCTAAGAACAAAGGAAATTGAGAATAAAGATAACGGATTGAGCAGTAATGTAAAATGAAAGTATGAAAAAAGCATGAGAAAACAGAAAATAACAGTTCTGATTTTAATGATAACTCTGTGCCTGACTGGCATATGGGGAATGAAAAAAAATACCACAGTATGGGGCGCGGTGATCCGGGTAAATGATGTGATCGTACCTCATGATATTCCTGCAGTAGCTGTAGAAATAAATAAAAGTAGCGAACTGATTACTGAGAAACTGTCTCGGGTTTTCTATACAGTTTATACAGACACAGATACACTGCATATTCCGGTGTTCTGGGATGTTTCGTCTGTAAATATGAAACTGGCAGGCGTTTACACAATGAAAGGTGTACTGAAGCTTCCGCCTGAGTATGCTTTTGATGAGAGTAAAAGTCTGAAGGTACAGACAACTGTTTCTGTGCAGTACCCGGACAAACCGGATATTAATATATATTACAGGCTGACTGCGGCAGGAATCTATATATTTCCCTGGTTGAAGCAGGAAAATTTTGACTCCATGGAAGCTTATCTGAAGAAAGAAAGCGGACAGTGGATCAACCTCACTGAGGAGGGCTTTGCTCTCTGTGAAGAGGAGGGGCTGTATGTATCTAACCAGAGTATGGTTGTGGGTAATACCTATTCCCTGCTGGTAACCTATGATAATGGAAAGAAGCAGACCAATACTCTGCGGTTTCAATACCAAAAAGACGGCAGTCTTAAAATTTACGGTTATCAGCACAGTTTGCTTGGAAACACACAGAAGCCTGGAAAGATCATCTGCTCTTATGATACCAGAGATGAGAAATATCTCAGCAGATGTGGGGCATATGCAGTGAAAATAGGGGGAAATCTGAAGCAGATTGAGAAGGAACTGAAAGAGAATGTCAGATTGCGGGTCAGCACTGCAGAAATATTTGAAGATACAGCGGAGAATCCGGAGCTGATTCTGGAATCCTCCTGGGATCTGAGCCAGGTAAACAGGGAAAAACAAGGTGTGTACAAGGTAACCGGATCATTTGTAATCCCAGAAGGATATGAAGTAGCTGACAGCCTGGCGCTGCCAGAGGCATATGCATATCTTTCTGTACAGAAAAAGGAGAACCACAGATTAATACCTACAGTATGCCAACTGTGGATTTGCTGGAATTTCCTATGCTACTGGATGGATTTTCCACAGAGGAACGCCGGAATATACAGGTTTATCTTTCTGAGAATGAGGGGAATTACCGGAAAATAGATGATGACCTGGTGGAAGTGACTTCTGATGGAATTCAGATTTATTACAGAGAGATATTAAAGAAAGGACAGAACTACCAGATCTGTGCTGTCTATGAGAAAGGGAGCACAGGAATTTATTCTTTTTCCTATAATGATGCCTTTATTGTCAACGAATACTGGCATGAGCGGAATTTTTCAGACAGGGAGGAAAAAGATCTTCCTGACATTGTGCAGAAAGCACCTGCTTCGTCAGAAGTAGTACAGGGAGAAAAGGAAGAGAATCTGAATACGGGAAGTGCCGGATATCATTATGACAACTCTTACGGAACAGACAATAATGCAGACGGACAGAACAGCAGTAGTAACAAAGCTTCTGGTGCAAAAGCTGCTGAAATATCGGATACAGAGAATTCTGTGACAGAGTTAAGCACCGACACCATTACTGCAGTCAGTGGAAAGAGAATGCTTCTTATGATCCAACAGAATGGAAGTGCAAGGTTTGAGAAACAGGGAATCTCTGTAACATTTTCTCCGGATACAGTGAACGGATGGAAGATCAATGCAGAGGATGAAATCCAGATAGGAATCGAGAAAACGTCAGAAACTGCATTTTCTCTGCGGATTTTTGTCAGAGGTGAGGAGGTAATAGAAGTTCCGGGAACAGTGGTGGAATTTCAGACATCTGTGTTTGGTGGAATCCAGTCACCTGAAACAGTAAAAGCGGAGGATGTGCAGGGAAATCAATATGCAGTGAATTATCAGGAAAAACAAAATGTTCTCTGTATGGAGATCAACCAGACAGGGGATTATTTTTTGACAGATGGAAAGTCAGAAAGTATAGGAAATCAGACGGATGAAGAAAGCGTGAAAGCTATTTCAGACGGAGAAGATATAGGTTTTACAGAAGAGCCAATGCCAGAGGAGGAAACGGAGCAAAAGACAGAGCAGAAAACAGAGAATTCCGCCAAACAGTTTCTGATGATAATACTTACATTACCGGCAGTATGTATCCTGGTGGCCGCCATTATTTTTGCAATTCGTAAAAAACGCAGATAAGCGACAGTGGAAAGGCAAACAAAGCACCTGAAAACAGAAGGAGGTGTCAGCAATGAAGAAGAACTGGAAATATTCATTACTACTTATAGCAGCTGTATTTGCATTGGCTATGGGCGTATTCTTTCTGTTTTATCGCTTTGATAACAAATATACGGCCAGGGGAGATCAGGCCATTCAGGGAATCCTCTATGTGCCTGATGATGATTCTGTGCATTATCTTGCCAGGGAATGGGAATATTATCCGGATGTATTGCTGACACCGCAGGAAATAAAGGAACAGAAGGAGGACTACTACAGCCGTTATGTTTCCATTGGCGAGTACGGTGGGATGGATATGGGCGACAAAAATAAATCTCCTTTTGGAAGTGGTACCTATCGGATGACCCTGGTGCTTCCTGAAAAAGAAAAACAATATGCTATTGGCCTGACAGAGATTTTTTCTGCTTACAAGCTGTATATTAATGGGGAATTGATGGGGCAGATGGGAAATCCGGATCCGGACAATTACCAGGAGCAGATTCAGAACAGGGTATTTACCTTTGAGGGAAAAGAAACTGCAGAGATTGTGATCGCAGTGACAGACAAACATTCGGTGTCATCGGGAATTCAGTATGTGCCGGTTTTGGCTTCTCCTTTTAAAGTGAATATTATCCGCGGGTTGTCACTTATGATTGCTGTGGTATTTATGGCTTTTACATTTTTTGTCCTGATTTTTTCAGTGTATATGTATATGCGAACTAAAAAAGTGGAGTTTGGACTTTTTGCCCTGCTTTGTATCTGTGTACTGGGATATGGTTCTTATCCGATCCTGCATTCCTTTGTTGCAGTAAAAGTACAGCCTTGTTATGGAATGGAGGCATTGTTCTATTATCTGATGTTTGCCGGTGTTATGCTGGTACAACAGAAGATCCTGGGAGGTGAGGAAAGGATTCCGGAAATTCTTGCAGGTGTGGCCGTAGCAGCCGGAGTGATGGTTTTTGTGGCAGAAATGCTGTGCAGCAGAGCCCAGTCTGCAACAGGGCTGTATCTGATCTCTAAGCTTACAGAGATTTTGAAGTGGGCAGCAGCCGGTTATCTGCTTTTCAGAAGTGTAAAGGAGATAAAACAGAAGTACAGTAATGTACTTTTAGTGGGAATTGTTGTTTATGCAGCGTCTCTGGCAGCAGACCGGATATGGAGATTATATGAGCCGATCATTGGCGGGTGGTTTACGGAAATTGGTGCAGTAGTGCTTGTAGCCAGTGTGGGACTGACTCTGTGGATGGAGATTGCCAATGCTTACAGATTTCAGCTTACCTATAGAGAATACAGCCGTCAGATGGAACAGAAACTGCAGATACAGAAACAGAATTATGAGGAACTTACAGAAAAGGTGGATGAGATCAGCAGGATGCGCCATGATATGAGACACCATCTGCGCACCATCATGTCTTACACCCAGCAGGGAAAATATCAGGAGATGATGGAATACCTGCAGGAGTATGCATCCGTTATAACAGAAGAGGAAAAGCGAATCTGTTATTGCAGAAACATGGCCGTAGATGCAGTGATCCATTTTTATGCAGGAGAACTGAGAGAGAAAGGGATTCCTTTTGAATGTGATATGATGCTGCCGCAGAATATTGGCATTTCAGATACAGATCTGTGCAAAATATATGGAAATCTTCTGGAAAATGCCGTAGATGCAGTAAAAGATCTGTTGCCGGAAAATAAGCCTTATGTAAAGATGCTTACAAAGGTTAAGAACAAGAAGCTTCTGATAGAGATTTCAAATCCATATTCCAATGAAATCCAGCGAAGAGAAAAAGTTTTTTATTCAACAAAGCATGAAGGCTTTGGAATCGGAACAGCGTCTGTAGCAGAAGTGGTACAACGAATGGGCGGATATGTAGTTTTTAATACAGAAGAGGGTATTTTTAAAGTAAATATCTTTCTGCCGGTGAAAACAGTACAGTAAATAAATAGTTACTGCCCGGAGGGGAAGAGGCATATCGGAAATACTTATTTATCAGAGTCTGAAGAGAATAAGTATTCCAGATATGCTTTTTTTATTGCGTTGGAGCCACGCTTGCGTACAGTAACAAGCTCCTGATTGTCCATAACAAAGCCTTCGTCTGTGGATTTCTCGATGTGATCCATATTTACGATACAGCCTCTGTAACAGGAGAGAAAACATTTCATTCCCTCCAGAAGCTCTTCGAATTTCTGGAAGGTTATGTAGGAGCGTATAATGCCTGCATCTGTGGTATGTACCTGAACTGCATTGCGGTAGGTATCCACGTACAGGATGCTCCTGACAGGGATCTTTACAGGGGTACGGTCAGAGATCAGTTCTATATATCTGGAGTTCTGTGACTGTCTGAACTGGATTGTTGAGAGAATCCGGCAAAGCTTCTCCGGGTCAAAGGGCTTCAGCAGATAGTAGGATGCCTGTACATCATAGCTTTCCACAGCAAAGGAATCACTGCTTGAAATAAAAATCAGAGCAGTTGTATCCCTGGCTTCGCGGAGCTTTCTGGCTGCATCCATACCGGTCATACTGCCCATATAAATATCCATAATGATCAGGTCGTAAAATCCGGGTATGTATTTAGTAAAAAAAGCTTCTGCGCTGGAATACAAATGGATGTCTGCGGATGTATTCTGGGATTCATAATAAGAAGAAATGACAGATTTTACCTGACGCAGATCTTCCTTTGAATCGTCAAGGATTGCAATATTCAAAAGGAGTACCTCCTAAATTAACTTAAACATAATTTGTATTTTAGCGTATTTTCATGAGTTATTCAAGTACGGATTCCTTACTGAAAGCAAGTAATACCATAAGTATTTATTCATTTTTCCATATTTCATGAAAAATGTCATTTAATCCCATGTATCTTGAAAATAAGACTGAAATTTTTTTATAGTAAGAACATAGAAATTCAGTTTAGAAATATGTACACACATTTTAAGAAAGGATGGTAAAAAAATATGAAAAACTGGAAAAAAATAATGGCAGGTCTTTGTGCTGCTGCAATGGTAAGCTCTATGGTTGTTCCGGTATGGGCAGCAGAGGAGACTACAGAAGAAGCAGCAGATGACGGAGATGTCGCGGATGTATCAGAGGCAATGTTAGGACTCTGGAAGGACAGCGCAGGAGATATCTACGGATTCTACAAAGATAATTCGTTTTTTGGCCAGTGGAAGGATGAAGAGCAGGATGTTCTTGGTGTATATGCTCTGAGTTCAGACGGAGAATATACAGCTCTGGTAATGCAGTTCGCAAATGACGACGGCACGTATGATGATGAAAATATGGTAACTTATCTGGTGCAGGCAAATGAGGAAGAGAATCTTCTGGAACTTTATGATCCGGACAGTCTGGACTTGACTGCAACCCTGGAGCCTTATGAGGCAGACGGTGATGAGTCGGATTACAATCAGACTTATCAGGATATGGGTGATATCCTGACAGAGTGTTATTCCGGCGAAACAGAAGCGGGTGAGACTTTTATTTATGCAGCTAATGAGGATGGAACTTTCTGCTCAGTACTTGTGATCGATCAGGATGATAACTATGTAAGCTTTGTTGGCGAAGGTACTTTTGATGAAGAGAACGGTACTGTGACGATTACTGATGAAGTTTCTGAGATGGCACTTACTTTTGGCGTGGCAGTGAATGATGATGATACACTGACACTGGATATGGGTGATCTTGGAAGCGCTACTGTAGAGGAAGCTACGCTGGCGGTTGCTGTGCAGGGACTGAAGTATGCAGTTGAGAATGGAACTGAGATGAACTAAGCAATTCTTTTTCAGGAACAAAAATATGTGATTTTGAGGATACTCCTCTTCGGATAGATTTATTCGGAGGGGAGTGTTTTTTCTGTGCCGGGGGTTTTAGAATGGCTGGGAAGATGGTATAATAAGGAGCGAATTCTATAGTTTTTGTGGAAGTGTTACAGGTGAGCAGAAACAGACAGGAAGCGAAAATTACGAGAGAGGTTTGAATTTATGAATATTTTGAATATAGAGCATGTTTCCAAGGTGTTTGGTGAGAAGGTGGTGCTGGATGATGTTCCTACGGGGTGCATCAGGGAGATAAGATTGGGATCATCGGGATTAATGGGACCGGGAAGTCTACGATTCTGAAGATCATCGGCGGTCTGGAGGAGCCGGATGAGGGCAGGTGATCACTCAAAATGGCCTGAGAATCACGTATCTTCCGCAGATGCCGGAGTTTCCGCAGGGAGCTTCTGTCCTGGATTATGTGGCAGAAGGAAAGTGGCAGAAGGACTGGAGTACTGAGAGCGAGGCAAGGAATGTTCTGAATAAGCTGGGAATTACAGACCATGAGGAGAAGATCGATCATTTATCCGGGGGACAGAAGAAAAGGGTGGCACTGGCAAGGACTCTGGTGAATCCCTGTGATGTGCTGCTTCTGGACGAGCCTACCAACCATCTGGATAATGAGATGGTGACCTGGCTAGAGGACTTTCTGAGAAGTTTTAAGGGCGTTGTGATTATGGTTACTCATGACAGATATTTTCTCGACAGGTTACTAATAAGATTCTGGAGATTTCCCATGGCGGCCTTTATGCTTATGAGGCTAATTACTCGAAGTTTCTGGAACTGAAGGCAGAGCGTGAGGAGATGGAGCTTGCCAGTGAGAGGAAGAGACAGAGCGTACTCCGCATGGAACTGGAGTGGGCAAAGCGTGGATGCAGAGCCAGAAGTACCAAGCAGCGGGCACGTCTGGAACGCCTGGAGGCACTGAAGAACGGAAAAGCTCCGGTGCGTGATGCGAATGTGGAGCTGGATTCTGTTGAGACACGTATGGGAAAGAAGACAATCGAACTTCACCATATCAGCAAGAGTTTTGGTGAGAAGAAGATCCTGGATGATTTTAATTATATTGTGCTGCGCAATCAGCGTCTTGGGATTATTGGTCCTAATGGGTGCGGAAAGTCAACACTCATCAAGATTATTGATGGGATGATACAGCCGGATGCAGGAGAAGTGGAAATTGGAGAAACCATTCGCATAGGGTATTTTGCACAGGAAGTGCCGGATATGGATACCAATCAGCGTGTGATCGATTATATCCGCGACGTGGCAGAGTATATTCCGACCAGAGACGGGAAGATTTCCGCAACAATGATGCTGGAGAGGTTTCTTTTTGATTCTGCCATGCAGTATGCACCCATTGCCAAATTGTCAGGTGGTGAGAAGAGGCGTCTGTATCTGCTGAGGGTTCTGATGGAGGCGCCGAATGTGCTTCTTCTGGATGAGCCAAGTAATGATCTGGATATTCCTACACTGACCATTCTGGAGGATTATCTGGATTCTTTTGCAGGGATTGTGATCGCAGTGTCTCATGACAGGTATTTTCTGGATAATATTGTGGACAGGATTTTTGCTTTTGAGGGGAATGGACATCTGACCCAGTATGAGGGCGGATATACGGATTATACAGAGGCGCTGGCGAGAAAAGGCGGGGCAGTATCTGAAGGACAGAGCACTGCAGTTGGTGCGGAAAAGAAGAAGTCGGCTCAGGCAGACTGGAAGCAGAATCGTCCCCAGAAGCTGAAATTTACCTATAAAGAGCAGAGGGAATTTGAAACTATCGATGATGATATTGCAGCGCTGGAGGAACTGCTGGAGAAGCTGGATAAGGATATGGAGCCAATGCCACCAATTCTGTGAAGCTTCGTGAGATCATGGAGCAGAAGGAGAAGGCACAGGCAGATCTGGATGAGAAGATGGACAGGTGGGTTTATCTGAATGATCTGGCGGAGCGAATCGAGGCACAAAAAAGTGAAAAGTGATTTTTTTCAGATGCTATTGACTTTGCAGAGGGTTCTTTAGTATGATACAGATTATGGAAGATTGCAGGAGCTGCTTTGCAGCGGGGCAATTTGCGGATGCCGGGTCAGTAACAGAAAATATCTTTTGATCCTGACATCTGTGAGTGAACAGTAAGTGAACAGGAGATATAAAAATATGGCAGAACAGGTCAGAGTTGTAGTGGACGCAATGGGCGGGGATAATGCCCCGGCAGAACCTGTCAGGGCTGCAGTGGAAGCTGTAACAGAGAGACAGGACATAAAAGTAATTCTTACAGGAAAACAGGAAGTGATAGATAAGGAACTGGCGAAATATTCAGGATATCCGAAGAACCAGATCCAGGTTGTCAACGCATCCCAGGTGATCGAGACAGCAGAACCCCCTGTTTTTGCGATCCGTAAGAAAAAAGATTCATCAATCGTAGTAGGTTTGAATATGGTTAAGAAACAGGAGCAGATGCCTTTGTTTCATCAGGAAGTACAGGAGCTGTTCTTGTTGGCGGACAGGTACTGGTAGGCAGAAGTAAAGGTGTGGAGAGGCCGCCTCTTGCACCGTTGATCCCTACCACGAAGGGTGTTTCCCTTCTGATCGACTGTGGTGCCAATGTGGATGCACGTCCATCGCATCTGGTGCAGTTTGCGAAGATGGGCTCTATTTATATGGAGAACGTAGTTGGTATTAAAAATCCAAAAGTTGCCATTGTAAATAACGGGGCGGAAGAGGAGAAGGGAAATGCACTTGTAAAAGAAACTTTCCCCCTTCTGAAAGAATGCAAAAGCATTAATTTCATCGGAAGTATAGAAGCCAGAGATATCCCGGCAGGATATGCGGATGTGGTCGTATGCGAAGCATTTGTGGGAAATGTGATCCTTAAATTATATGAGGGAGTTGGTTCTGCCCTGGTCCAGAAGATCAAAGAAGGAATGATGACCAGCACAAGAAGTAAGATCGGTGCACTTCTGGTAAAGCCTGCACTGAAAGAAACTCTGAAATCCTTTGATGCAACGGAATATGGCGGAGCACCGCTTCTGGGGCTTAAAGGACTTGTGGTAAAGACGCATGGAAGTGCCAAAGCCATTGAGATCAAACATGGTATTTTCCAGTGTGTACAGTTTAAACAGGAGAAGATCAACGAGAAGATCGCAGAGCGTATCCTGGAGGATCAGGAAGTACTGAAGTCCGGAGCAGAATAGAGCAGGACAGGAACAGAAACAGGAAGGAGGGTTGAAGATGGAACTGGAGAAAATAAAAGCTATCATAGCAGAGGTTCTGAATATTGATGCAGATTCGATCACAGAAGACACTACATTTGTAGATGATCTTGGTGCAGACTCTCTTGATATTTTTCAGATTATTATGGGGATTGAAGAGGAGTATGACATTGAGCTGGATAATGAATCTGTCGAACAGATTCAGACAGTCGGTGATGCTGTTGAAGCAATTCGGACAATTAAATAAAAATGTAACTGTCCGGCAGTCTGAAATTTGACAGGAGCATAATACAGGCGGACTGAGCAGTTGCAAAAAATGATGCCGCAGGGTTGTCAGATGACAGCCCTGTGCATATGGAGAGGGTTAGAGGAATGAATAGAAAGACAGAAGAATTAGAAGAAATCATAGGATATCATTTTAAAAATAAACATTATCTTACACAGGCACTGACTCACAGTTCCTATGCAAATGAGAAGAAGTTGGGGAAGCTGGGCAGCAATGAGAGACTGGAGTTTCTGGGAGATGCTGTGCTGGAGCTGATCAGCAGTGATTATCTGTATGCAAGATTTACCCAGATACCGGAGGGAGAGCTGACAAAGAAGAGAGCCAGCCTGGTGTGTGAGCCAAGCCTTGCCTATTGTGCAAGAGAATTCGGACTGCCGCAGTTTCTGTTGCTTGGAAAGGGAGAGGATATGACAGGCGGAAGAAACAGGGATTCTATCGTCTCTGATGCAACAGAGGCTTTATTGGGAGCTATCTATCTGGATGGTGGTTTTGCTAATGCAAAGGAGTTTGTGCTGAATTTTATCCTGAATGATATTGAACATAAACAGCTCTTTTATGATAGCAAGACCATCCTGCAGGAAATCGTGCAGGAAAACGGAACACAGCCGGTGGAATATATTCTGACAAAAGAAGAAGGCCCGGATCATAACAAAAACTTACTGTGGAGGCAAGAGTAAACGGAAAAGTGATGGGACAGGGAAGCGGTCATACAAAGAAAGCAGCAGAACAGGCCGCAGCATACCAGGCGATTCGTGTACTCAGAAAATAAACAGGAGAATTATGTATTTAAAGAATATAGAGGTACAGGGATTTAAGTCTTTCGCCCAGAAGATCAATTTTGAATTTCATAACGGGATCACCGGTATTGTAGGTCCGAACGGAAGTGGAAAGAGCAATGTCGGTGATGCGGTGAGATGGGTGCTGGGTGAACAGAGTGCCAGGTCTCTGCGAGGAGGAAATATGCAGGATGTTATTTTCTCCGGTACAGAGACAAGAAAACCCCTGGGTTATGCATCGGTGGCGATCACACTGGATAATTCAGACCATAAGCTTCCGGTTGATTTTAACGAGGTTACGGTTACCAGAAGGCTTTACCGTTCAGGAGAGAGTGAATATAAGATCAACGGAAGTGCCTGCAGACTGAAAGATATCAATGAGATGTTTTATGATACAGGTATCGGTAAAGAAGGATATTCCATTATCGGACAGGGACAGATCGACAGGATCCTAAGCGGTAAACCGGAAGAGAGAAGAGAGCTTTTTGATGAGGCAGCAGGTATTGTTAAATTTAAGAGAAGAAAGAATACCACGATCAAAAAACTGGAGGAAGAACGCCAGAACCTGGTCAGAGTGACAGATATCCTCTCGGAGCTTACCAGACAGCTGGAACCACTGGAGAAACAGTCAGAGACAGCAAGAGTTTATCTTTCCAAAAGAGAGACTCTTAAGGAACTGGATGTGAATATGTTCCTGATGGAGTATGCTGCTGCAGCCAAAGAACTCAAGGAACTGGAAGAGAAGAACATAATTGCGCAGAATCAGCTGAAGGATACCCAGAGTTCCTATGACCGGACCAAGGTGGAATATGAACGTCTGGAACAGGAACTGGAAGATTTAAATTCCAAAATGGATGCACTTCGCATTTCCGGTCAGGAGCAGGCAATCCGTAAACAACAGCTGGAAGGCCAGATCAATGTATTAAATGAGCAGATACTGGCAGGGGCACAGAATGAAGAGCATTATAAGGGACGTATCCAGACTATTGAGGCTGAACTTTCAGTAAGAACAGATTCAAAGAAGAAACTTGAAGAAGAAAAAACGGATATTTATGCACAGTTAAAGGCTGTCCGTAAGAAACTTTCTGAGGAAGAAGAGAAATTAAGGACAGCGCAGGAGAATATGGAAGCCTGTACTCTCGAAGTGGAGAATGGCAAAAATGAGATCATTGAAATTCTGAACAGCCGCGCCAATGTCAAGGGTAAAGCCCAGAGATTTGATGCAATGATGGAACAGGCAGAAATCCGTAAGGCAGAGATCAGCCAGCGTATTCTCAGACTGAAGAGTGAAGAGGAAGAGCAGCAGACCATTCTGACTACAGCCCGGAAACAGTATGATGAGATTACATCCCAGATTGAAAATGCCAATGAGGAATGTGAACATCTGAATCTGAGTGTGATGAAGATTCAGGAAAAGCTGAAGGAACAGAACACAAAGCTGGAAGCAGAACAGACAGCCTATCACAGAGAGGCATCCCGGCTGGATTCTCTCAGAAATATCGCGGAGCGCTATGATGGATACGGAAACAGTATCCGGAGAGTTATGGAACAAAAAGAACGTGTTCCGGGAATCCAGGGTGTTGTCGCAGATCTGATCCAGGTAAACAAAGATTATGAGATCGCTATCGAGACAGCTCTTGGTGGGAGCATTCAGAATATTGTTACAGATAATGAGCAGACTGCCAAAACCATGATCGAATTTCTGAAAAAGAATCGTTATGGACGTGCGACCTTTCTTCCCATGAGCAGCATAAGTCCCAGAGGTGAGTTTACACCGAAAGAAGCACTGAAAGAGCCGGGCGTTGTGGGGATTGCCAGCGAACTGGTGTCCGTAGCTTCTCAGTATCAGCAGATCACGAAATTCCTTCTTGGAAGAGTGCTGGTAGTTGATAACATTGATCATGCCATTGCAATAGGAAAAAAATACAGACACAGTCTGAGAATGGTCACAACAGAGGGTGAATCCTTAAACCCGGGAGGTTCCATGACCGGCGGTGCCTTCAGAAACAACAGCAATCTGCTTGGAAGACGGCGTGAAATAGAGGAACTGGAAACAAAGGTAAATCAGCTGAAGCAGAATCTGACCGAAATGCAGAATGCTGTTGAGGAAAATAAAAATCAGAGAAACAGGCTTCGTGATGCCATTGCAGGATTTCAGGAAAAACTCCGTCAGAAATATATAGAACAGAATACTGCCAGAATGAATATCAAACAGCAGGAAAAGAAAGCTGAGGAGATCCGAAGCGGATATGCGCAGATCAACAGAGATCAGGCAGAGATCAAACGCCAGGTCATGGAAATCCGGCAGGATCATGACCGGATTGCTAGGGAACTGGAGAATTCAAAGCAGGATGAGAAAGAACTGGAGAGTTTTATTGAGGCAAAGCAGTCAGAACTGGATGAATGGAAAGAAGAAGAGAAGAAAATCACCCGGGAGTTAGAAGAAATCCGTCTTCAGTCATCCGCTCTTGAACAGAAAGAGAAATTTGACCAGGAAAACCTGAGCCGTCTGAAAGCAGAAATCACAGCTTTTATGACTGAGAAAGAGGATATTTATCAGTCTCTTGCTCACAGCAGTGAAGAGATGGAAAAGAAGCAGGAGATGATCACCCAGCTGAAAAAAGAGTCGGAAGAGTCTGTCCTTTATGAAGAACAGGCACAGATGCAGCTGAAAAATCTGCAGAAGGAGAAAGAGAGCAGAACTTCTCAGCATAAAGATTTTTTTTGAGAAAAGAGATTATCTGTCCGGTCAGATCGGACTTCTGGATAAGGAATGTTACCGTCTGCAGGGACAGATGGACAAGCTGGAGGAGAACAGGGAAGAGCGGATTGCTTATATGTGGTCCGAGTATGAGATCACTCCCAATAATGCCGTTTCCTACAGAAAAGAGGAACTTACTGATCTTTCGCAGATGAAGCGACAGGCAGCTCAGATTAAAGATGATATCAGAAAGCTGGGACCTGTAAATGTAAATGCTATTGAGGATTATAAGGAACTTCTGGAAAGACACACCTTTCTGTCCGGCCAGTATGAGGATCTGGTCACAGCGGAGAAAACTCTGGAACAGATCATTCAGGAGCTGGATGAGGGAATGCGGAAACAGTTTTCTGAGAAATTCGGTGAGATCCAGAAGGAATTTGACAAGGCATTTAAGGAATTGTTCGGAGGCGGAAAAGGAACTCTGGAGCTGGATGAAGAGGCAGATATCCTGGAGGCAGGAATTAAGATCATTTCCCAGCCGCCGGGAAAGAAACTGCAGAATATGATGCAGCTTTCCGGCGGGGAAAAAGCTCTGACAGCTATCGCACTTCTTTTCGCGATCCAGAATCTGAAGCCGTCACCGTTCTGTCTGCTGGATGAGATCGAGGCAGCGCTGGACGATTCCAATGTTGGGCGATTTGCCGGATATTTACAGAAGTTGACGAAAAACACACAATTTATTATAATAACCCATAGACGTGGAACTATGAACGCCGCAGACCGGCTTTATGGTATTACCATGCAGGAAAAAGGGGTATCCACACTGGTTTCCGTCGATCTGGTGGAGAATCAGCTTACCCAGTAACAGGAGGAGTTTCACATGGCAGAAGAAAAGAAAGGTTTTTTTAAACGATTAGTCAGTGGACTGGCAAAGACCAGAGACAATATCGTAGCCGGATTTGACAATATTTTCAGTGGTTTTTCCAGCATTGATGAAGATTTTTATGAAGAGCTGGAAGAGATTCTGATCATGGGTGATATCGGGATCAATGCGACCACTTCTATTATTGAGAATTTAAAGAAAGAGGTTTCCGAACGTCATATTAAGGAACCGATGGAATGTAAACAGCTTCTGATCAATGAGATTAAGGATCAGATGCGTGTGGACAGCACAGAGTATGAATTTGAGAACCGCAGATCCGTAGTTTTGGTGATCGGTGTCAATGGTGTCGGAAAAACCACTTCAGTAGGAAAGCTTGCAGGAAAATTAAAAGACCAGGGCAAGAAGGTTATCCTTGCAGCAGCCGATACTTTCCGCGCAGCAGCAGGAGAGCAGCTTACTGAGTGGGCGAATCGTGCAGGTGTGGAGATCATCGGCGGACAGGCAGGAGCAGATCCTGCATCTGTTATCTATGATGCGGTGGCAGCAGCCAAAGCAAGAAATGCAGACGTACTTCTCTGCGATACAGCAGGACGTCTTCATAATAAAAAGAACCTTATGGAAGAACTCCGCAAGATTTACAGGATCCTGGAGAGGGAGTATCCGGATGCATATCTGGAGACACTGGTAGTGCTGGATGGTACCACCGGACAGAATGCCCTTGCACAGGCGAGACAATTTGCGGAGGTCGCAAATGTCAGCGGTATTATCCTTACCAAGCTGGACGGAACTGCCAAGGGAGGTATTGCAGTTGCCATCCAGTCTGAACTGGATATTCCGGTGAAGTACATTGGCGTAGGAGAAAGTATTGACGATCTTCAGAAATTCGATGCAGATGCATTTGTAAATGCGTTGTTTGATGTAGACCATAAAGAAAACCCGGACGCTCAAGATTAGGATGTACTTTCGGAGTCAAATCAAGTACAAAAAGATTCCAGGAGTACATTTAGGACAAAATGGAGGAAAAAACAATGCTTACTTTAGAGAGTTTTGAACAGGCATCAGAGATCGTAAAACAGGTCACACAGGAAACAAAGCTGATCAAGAGCAGCTATTTCAGTGAACTTACAGGAAATAAGGTTTATTTAAAACCGGAGAATATGCAGCGTACAGGTGCATATAAGGTTCGTGGTGCTTATTATAAGATCAGCACTCTTTCCGATGAAGAGAGAAATAAAGGTCTGATCACAGCATCTGCCGGAAATCATGCACAGGGCGTTGCCTATGCTGCACATAAATATGGAGTGAAGGCAGTGATCGTTATGCCTACCACAACTCCGCTGATCAAGGTTGAGAGAACAAAGAGTTACGGTGCAGAGGTTATCCTGCATGGTGATGTATATGATGAGGCATGTGCACATGCACTGGAACTTGCTGAGAAAGAGGGATATACCTTTATCCATCCTTTCGATGATCCGGCAGTTGCCACAGGACAGGGTACATTGCAATGGAGATCGTTCAGGAGCTTCCGCTTGTTGATTATATTCTGGTTCCAATCGGTGGAGGCGGACTTGCAACAGGTGTTTCCACACTTGCGAAGCTGTTAAATCCACATATCAAAGTCATCGGTGTGGAACCGGCAGGGGCTGCCTGCATGAAAGCTTCTCTGAAGAAGGGTGAGGTTGTGACTCTTCCGCACGTAAATACGATTGCTGACGGTACTGCAGTACAGACACCCGGAAAGAAAATCTTCCCGTATATCCAGAAGAATCTGGACGATATCATCACTATCGAGGATGATGAACTGATCGTTGCTTTCCTTGATATGGTTGAGAACCATAAGATGATCGTAGAGAATTCCGGTCTTCTGACAGTGGCAGCGCTTCGTCATCTGGATGTGAAGGGAAAGAAGATTGTTTCTATCTTAAGCGGTGGAAACATGGATGTTATTACCATGTCTTCTGTTGTTCAGCATGGTCTGATCCAGAGAGACAGAATCTTCACAGTATCTGTGCTCATTCCGGATAAGCCGGGCGAACTGGTACGCGTGGCAAGCGTGATCGCTAGGGCTCAGGGCAATGTTATCAAGCTGGATCATAACCAGTTTGTAAGCACGAACAGAAATGCGGCAGTGGAACTTAAGATCACATTGGAGGCTTTTGGCACAGATCATAAGAATGAGATTGTTAAAGCTCTCGAAGATGCAGGATGCAGACCAAAGGTGATCCGCCAAGTCTGTGATTGTCTCAGAGTAGCATCTGCCATGTAAATAAATGAAATGGGAGCCTGGTGTTCAGTATATGGATATCAGGGCTTTTTTGTAACTTATATTAGAGGTCTCAAAGGGACGCGCAGAAAAACAGTTTGTTTCGTGTGCGGTTTCGGGATCTAAGATATTCTAAGCTGCCATAAATCTGCTAAAAGCATGAGCCGTCTTATCAAACTCGCTCCGTTGCAAACTTCGCTCAGACAGTGATGCAGCCGGCTCATAACGCAGATTTCTGCCAGCTAAGAATATCTAAGATCCCTGCAAATGCACACGAAACAAACTGTTTTTCTTCGCTGGATATTTAGCGGTAATTTATGGAATTGCTATAAATTAACTTTGTCAAGAGAAAATACTTGATGTTGTTTTTGAAAGAATGCAGTAAATATAAGGGTTTGCAGACACGGAAAGCGTTTTTTGTGACAATCCTGTGACAAAAATTGTTAAACTGTTGTGAATGTGCAAAAATCCCCAGTCCGGTTCTGATCAGAATACGGTTGGGGATTTTCCAAAATACGTTTGACAAATATTTTGACAGTTTATATAATATACTTAACAAGACAACTGGAACGATAGCTGAAACCTATCCGTTTCTGGTGCAATAAGACTAAAGAAATAGCATCCTACTTTACCAGAGCGGGGATGCTATTTCTTATTTTTCAGATTCAGAATAGCTACGATCAGAAGCCCTGCATTCAGGATAATCATAAATTCTTCATATGTACTCATAAGCCCCACTCCTTTCTGCAAGACTCAGAAACGGAGTGGTACCACATCCTCCCAGTTGCCTGGTAAGTATATTATATTGTCAAGGTATGGCAGCAGTGTAAAAGATTCTGCTGCCATTTTATCATTTCAGTGATCGATTCGGTCAATCATAGATTTTAGTAGAATGTTTTTTTAGAAATTTTCCCACTAAATGTAAGGTGTCATCCTCGATATCAGAGAATAAATCATCTAAGAGTAAGTTCGTATTAATACGGTATAAATCACCCTTATAATGAATAGTAGATTTGGCTCTTCCCTCATCTGTTCCAATAGTTATTTCGCATCCTAAGGAAGCCAAAAGTGCAATAATAGCATCATCACGTTTGTTACACCATTCTATTGAGCTGGTTGTGTCTAATAACTCTAAAATATGGACGCCTAGAACAGAGGCGATTTTCTCCAAAACGCTTCTGGGAATTTCTGTTTTTCCTGATTCATATTTCTGAATGGAGCTTTCTGTTTTTCCAATTAGCTGCCCTAGCTGTTTTTGCGTTAGTCTCATGCTTTTTCTTTGCTTTTGAATATAATAACCGATTATTTTATCTCTGTTTTTCAAATTCCATTCTTTGCCAAATTCTAATAATTTAGATACTGTTTTATCGGAATTTTGTTCTTTATGATCCAAAATATCACCTCCTAGTTTATTAATAAAAGAATATCATAACACACAATTAAATTCAAGAAAATTTTATAAGGTTATTGACATACACAATTAGATTGCTTATATTATAAATAAACACACAATTAAATTACTTAAAAGGAGAGATAAAATGAAACTCAACAGAAGTAAATTTGAACTTGCCCGCGCAAGAGCATGTAAGGGAACAAAAGAGCTTGAAGCGGATGGTATTTCGCGCGGCACATTGTGTACCTTAATGGCTGGAAAGAATGCAAGACCAGAAACTATTGGACGTGTCGCAAAAGCTCTGGGCGTAGATGTTACAGAAATTATTGATGATATCGACTAAAGGAGAGAAGCATGAGAAGAACAGGGACAAAGACAGCTTCTGTAAATAATCTTGCAGTTGATACTGCAGGTTTACAGAGCTTACTTAGTGCCGGATATCCAACAGCAGTGGAGATTGGCACAGCAGCAGGGGCAAGAATTACCGTAGGGCGTAGAGTCCTGTGGAATGTATCGAAGATTCAGAAATATCTGGATGAAATTTCAGAGTAACAGAGAGGTAAAAAGATGGCAAACCCGCAGCTTGAAAACGGCTATACATCAATAGCCAACGAAATACTTGATAATCTTTGCAAGCTTTCTCTTAATGGAACAGAGCTAAAGGTTGTTATATGCATCTTTCGTTATACATTCGGGTTTCGTAGAAAATCACATAAATTGTCAGCATCTTTTATTGCCAGATGGGGAAACTGTGACGTAAGAGCCGTAAAGAGGGCATTGAAAAAGTTGCAGGAGGACAAGATCATTATTTGTGTTAATTCTGAAATGCGTGGTGTTACTTCGGAATTGATGTTCAACAAAAATTATGAACAATGGATTCCTACCAGTGGTCAGAATGTCACCAGTGGTCAAATCGTCACCAGTGGTCAGAATGTCACTGGAGCAGTGGTCAAATCGTCACCAGACCAGTGTCATTTTGACCACACAAGAAAAGAAAAACTAAAAGAAAAATCTAAAGAAAAATATTATGACGATTTTTCGAAAAGCTCTGGAAAGAATACCCGAAAAAGAAAGGAAAATCAGCAGTAAGTAAGAAAGCCAAAAAGGTACTGTATGAAGAAGGAGAGAGTGTTGTTCTGGAAGCTATTAAAGCATATAAGGCGGAGATACAAGAAAATGGAACAGAGGAGAAGTATATACTACATGGTTCCACTTTCTTCAATGGCAGATGGCGTGATTATATCAAAGAGCATAAGTCAAAGCCGGTACCAGAAAAGCCATCAGAAGAACCAGAACAGCCTATTGATTATTCAAACGTTGAAAGGAAGTGGTAACAACGAGATATTATGATTTCAAGAGGGAAGATGTTTATGAGTTTGCCAGAGCTTCCGGAATTCAGAACAAACAGCGAGGTGATGAACTGCAGTTTCTATACTGTCCATATTGTAACGGGGGAAAGAACAGGGATAAATATTCATTTGCTGTTAATCTGAATAATGGACAGTTCAAATGTCTCAGATCATCCTGCTCTGTCTCTGGAAATATGCTTACTCTTGCAGCAGATTTCTCATGGTTCAGCCTTGGAAAAGACGTAGACGCATATTACAGGACAGAAAGGCGGCAGAGGTACCGCAAGTTTGGGAAGATGAAACCCATAAAACCGAAATCTGCTGCCCTGGCATATCTGGAAAGTCGAAAGATAACTGCTGCCACTGCTGAGAGGTACCAGATTACTGTACAGATTGAGCGCGAGAATGTTCTGGTATTTCCTTTTCTGGATGAAAAAGGGAATATGCAGTTTATCAAATATCGAAAAACAGACTTTAACCCAGAAAAAGACAGCAACAAAGAATGGTGTGAAGCAAACTGTAAGCCTATCCTGTTTGGAATGTACCAGTGTAATCTGGAAAATAAGACCTTGATTATGACCGAGGGACAGCTTGATAGTTTATCAGTCGCAGAGTCAGGTATTGAGAATGCAGTGTCTGTCCCGAACGGGAAAAACGGTTTTACATGGGTTCCTTATTGCTGGGACTGGTTACAGAACTTTAACACGCTTATAGTCTTTGGAGACTGTGAGAGAGGATCCATAACTCTCCTGGATGATATGCGGCGACGTTTCATGGAACAGTGAAAGCAGTTCGGCAGCAGGACTATAAAGGATGTAAAGATGCGAATGAGATTTTACAGAAATATGGACAAGACGCAGTAAGGAATGCAGTAGATCAGGCAGAAGTGCTACCCATGAAGCAGGTGGAAGAACTGGCAGACGTGAAAGCTGTGGATCTCTTTTCTCTCCCAAAGATTCCAACAGGAATAAAAAGCCTTGACCGGGTTTTATCCGGTGGCATCTATCTGGGTCAGACTGTTATTTTGACAGGTAAGAGGGGAGAGGGAAAAAGTACACTGGGTTCACAGATTCTGGCAAATGCCTTAAATAATGGCAATACGGTTTTTGCATACTCTGGGGAACTTCCGGATTATTTCTTCAAACGCTGGATTGATTTTCAGATAGCAGGAAAACACAACGTCATAGATCGGGCAGGGGAGAACGGAACGGTAAACTACTACATACCCAAAGAAAAGACGGACAGGATCTCTACATGGTACCGGGGACGGGCTTATTTATTTGATAATCAGTCAATAGATGATGATGAACCGGAGGAGCTTCTGCAGATCATAGAGAAAGCCGTACAGCAATATGGTATCAAACTGGTCCTGCTTGATAATCTTATGACCGCCCTTGATGTGGGAATGAGTGTAGATCTGTACCGGGCACAGAGTAAATTTGTGGATAAGCTGGTAAAGATGGCGAAGCGGCAGCAGGTGGCGGTGATATTGGTTGTACATCCCAGAAAGAACAGTTCCGGAGCTGATGATAACGACTCAGTAAGCGGCAGTGCAGACATTACAAACAAGGTTGATGTGGTAATGACCTATAAACGAGACAAGGATTTACCAGACGATAGACGGCTTTTAACTGTCTCCAAGAACAGACTCACAGGAAAGCTGGCAACTGGAGAGAAGGCAATCACTCTTTTCTATGACGAGACATCAAAGCGGATCAGTGATAACACCAGAGATTTTACAGAATCTTATGGCTGGGAAGAAGATACAGACGGATTTATCAGCGTGGATCAGATCGAACAATTAGAAATTCCGTTTTGATATGGTGTCGCTGTTTCTTGTATGTTCTACACATGCACACGTGAGGGCAAATAGCCCCGAAAATCCATTTTACAGCTCAAGGGTAGAATTTATAGGGTAAGGGCTTAAAAGTCGAAATTTCAAAGGATACGCAAAGGAGAGCACTACATAATGGACGATACCAGAGAATTGAAACAGGCTTATGATATCTTCACTGCTGCCTGGCGGATATATAAAGCACACTATCCGCCGAAAGACCTTAAAGACGATTCGTATTGGTCTGAACTGATGGAAGTGATCGAAAAGACAGAAGCAGAATACAATTGCCAGTTATGCAAAGATGTTTTCTGTGCGGTTGCCTCTGATCTGGAATGCAAGACAAAAAGATAGCCCACCACACAAGGCGGCAGGCATACAGAGACAATATGATTATAAAGGTGGGGGTGTGTCTTATGTCAACAGAAACCAACGAGGAACTGGTAAAGAAAATAAAAGCCGGGGAAGATGTCGCAGGGAACATGGCGAAGCTTTGGCAGCAGAACAAGAATTTTGTTTATAGCATTGCCAGAAAGTATGGTGAGAGCGAGATTGATGATCTGATGCAGGAGGGATATCTGGGAATGTACAGAGCCGTAGGTAATTATGATTTATCTGCAGGTACTTCGTTTCTTTCCTATGCCGGATTCTGGATTAAACAGGCGATACAGAGGTATCACCAGGAGAACAAACACATCCACATCCCGGTTTATGCGCAGGAAAATATTTCAAAGTATAAGAAATTCCGAAACGCTTACCGGATGTACTTCGGGAAAGAACCCACAAGGGAGCAGATCTGCTGTTATCTGGGAATCAGCTATGAAGCCATGGAAAAGATAGAGTCTGCTGCCGAAGCCGGCAAAGCTGGAAGCATGGACAAGGAAATAGCCGGAACGGACGGGATAACCTACGGGGATATGATTGCGGATCCAAAAGATAATTACGAGGATGTACTTGATAATCTGGAAAAGGAACAATTAAAAGGGATTCTCTGGGAGCTGGTGGATGATCTGCCGGGAAAAGCTCCGGAAGTTATCCGGATGCGGTACCAGCAGGAACTTACACTGAAAGAAACAGGGGAAGCAATAGGGATTAACATGGAAGCGGTAAGGCAGTGGCAGCAGAAAGGGTTAAGAGAGTTGCGCAAGCCTTCCAGATCGAACCTGTTAAGGGAGTTTTACAAGGACGGTGAAATATACAGTCGTGGAGTCGTAGGCGGTGGGGTTGGTACTTTCAACAGGAACTGGACCAGCTCCACGGAAAGGACAGCACTGGATATGATTGAGCGTAGATTTTAAGAAAGGTGTATCAGGTACCGGAATATATAAAGGGCGAAGCCGGCAGCAGGACTAAAACAAAGGAGTGAGAAAGCATGAAGGCAAAGGAATTAAATGGATATTACTATTGCTTTTCTTTTGATGAATGGAGTCATGATCTTTACAGTATTACCGAAATGTCACGAAAGGAAGCAATACTCACAGCAATTGATAATGGAGTACGTTTATATTTGGTTAAGTATCGAAAGGGTAAACAGCAGGGAAACAAGAAAAGAATTGCCACTAAGAACATGGCTTAAAGAAATTGCGCCGGCGCAATTATGAGATAAGCTCTTATATCTGCACCACCAGTAATAAGAGCTTAGCGTCAACCGATAACATTGAATGAAGTGTGATTTGAACAGGGGTACAAGTTGTACCTGCTTAGGAACTTAGGCATTATTCCAGCATGAAATGCAGCAGCAGGAATCCCCCCTGATCTGCAGAAGTGAAAAAGAAAGAAGCTCCACGACCACATATGCCCATAGATGCACAAAATATTCCCAGATCAGACTTTTGATTTTAACCGGGGGATAGAAAAAAGTTCTGATCGGAGATCCCACGACCACATATGCCGTATTTCTTCCACGAAATTCCCAAAACCTCAGAAAAGTTGGTAAAAGCAGGATAAAAGGGAAAATACAGTTATCTATAGCATAAAAAGATCGCCACTGTCAGGGGCAATGACAGTATGAGATGCGAAGCGGCAGCAGTAAGATGTTCTTTCTCGTCTGTGGGGGCAAAACATATAAAATGTAATAATATCATAATATATATAAAAACGCCCCCACACTCGAAAGGCTTACTGTCTGGGTTGATCTGCTGGATCAAGAGTTGCTGAGCCGTTGCCTGAATTGGTTGATAATTTTGATTTGCGGATATCTTCAGTAGTTAAAAAATTTTTGTTCATTATCTACTTCAAACGCAAGTTGGCAGTTTAGAAAATCAGCGATCATAATTAATTCATCTGCTGAGAAGCTACCACGAACAAATTTATTTCTCATTGCTTGCGGCGATATGCCAAATAATGTAGCAAGTTCATTATATTTTTTACCCTTCATGCTTAGAAGCGCCTTTATTTTGTCGCTTACCATTTTTACACCTTCTTTCTTTAAGAATGATTTTAGTATATCGTACATTTAAAAAAAATACAACCGCAAAGATATAAAATGTAATCAAAAAAATGTAAAATGTACTTGACATAGTAATCTTTAAGGTGTACTATGTAATCGTAAACGAAACAAAGAAAGGAGGCAAGGAAAACATGAAGCAGATAACCAATATCAGAAAAGCGGTTTGTACAATGGCAAATGAACTGAAGAAAGAAGGCTATACCTTATCTCAGGCATTCCGGAAAGCATGGAGACGCATAAAGTTATCTATGAAGATCAGAGCAGTGGGAACCACAGCAGGGAACATTCAGGAAAGACTGGGATTCATGAAACAGTTTCCAGTAGATACCATGCAAGCAGAGCTTGTAAGAGAACCGGAAAACCCATTTGATAAGAACGCCATCAAGATTGTGGTCCATTTACGTTCTATCAATCGCAAAACTGTTATTGGTTATGTTCCGGGAGGACTTGCAGCTGGTTTGGCAGCAGTCATTGACGCAGGGGTAAACGTCAAGGCGGAATTACTGCAAATACTGGGCGGCTATAGTTACAAGGAGAGCTATGGTTGCTTATTGGACATCACTATATAGATGCCCGAAATCTCCGAAGTGATACAATATTTTTTGGCGAATAACCGAGGGTTGGCACCTGCTGCCGCCTCGGGCAAAAAGAAAGAGGTAAAAGATGGCTAAATTAACACCAGTTAGAGCAATCAGACAGAAATGTCTTGACTGTTGCAATGGACAGAGTGCAGAAGTTAGGCTATGTACTTGTAAAACATGCCCGTTATACGGCTACAGAATGGGACATAGACCTAAAGGTGAACAATTTACCACTGAAACATATAGAGAAGAAAAATCCCCACGTAGCTTAGGGATTATTGTGACAGAAAGGAAATAAGCAATGTCTGTATTGGATGTAATTACAATTTTCCTCTGTGGGGTTATGAGTACACCCATGGAAAGAAGTTATAGTCATGAAAACAACAAGTCCCGCAGGATAAGCAGGAAGCGTTTACACGTATGATAGAAGATCGTAGCAACTCAGTAGAAGATAGTGGATTTGTTGCTGGGTTCAAGATTGCTACAAAGTTATGGCGGGAATTATGACCGATTCGGTCATTTGTGAGAAATATATAAGGGCTACAGCCCGGTAAAACGATAGATAGAAAGGCGGCTTTATATTATGGCTTCAGTGGTAATAAGAAAGATTCCTGAAATTGTGCTGATAGATAAGAGTGAGTTAGGAACAATGGAGATATTCACTTTAAATATGCTCTATAAGACAGATATAAGTGAATTTGTGATATGTCCGCACCAGAGAGAAACAATATACCTGAATAAATCATTTGAACAGGTGAATAAGCTGATTCCGCTTATTAATAAGTTCATGGAACAAAAATATTGTGGTAGTAAGGCCGACAAGCTCTATGAGGAATTTAAGGACATTGCAGGAGAACAGGCAGCGGGTATTTGCAACGCTATCTGGCAGGATTGGAGAAAAGAAAGGATAAAGGCTGATGCCAAAGAAAAAGCCGAAGAAGCATTAAGCAAAGCAAGAAAGAGACATATAAGACAATGCGTGAAGAAAAGGGGGAATGTTATACAGGCGGTTTTTGATATTGGCTTTGGTGTTTATGAGAAAAACACAAAAGCTGATTTTAAGAAAGGCGCAGAAAACGCTTTTGTATATGGCTATTTGTGTGCGCTAAAAGATATGGAAAAGTAACGGAGTGAGGTAAAAATAATGATTGCTAAAAAGTATATTGAGTATAATAATGATCGGATTTACGCTATTTACTATAACAGCAATAATACAATTTATTACAATGTGAATTTTAGAGGGAAAACGCAGATAATTATAGTAAAATACCCTATCAGTTCGCCGTACTGACAGGGTATAAGTAATCCGTTATCGCCGCAAACGGAATAATGTTATTATACCCCATTCTTGAAAAGATGAAAAGAGTAAAATTGTACCGGCGCAACTATAGACCTGTAACACGGCAGCAGTTGAGCCGGTTCTTTTTATATACAGGGGTGATTGTATGAATGATAAGGAATTTAAGCAGATGCTTGATAACTGGTGGATCAGGAAGAAAAGCACCTGCAGGTGAACAGTGAAGAATTTAACCAGAGACACAGAGACTGATGGAGCTGATCCGGAAGGCAGAAAGGGGCGAGGATAATGGCAGAAAAGCGTAAGGACATGAAAGGAAGAAATCTTCGAACAGGTGAGTACTATGACGAAAAGAACCAGCGTTATATGTTCCGTAAGATGGTTGAGGGAAACAGGATCACAATTACTGCTGCCAACATAACAGATCTTCGCAAGCAGGAGAATGATCTGCTTTGCAAGATTGATAAGGGCGCAAGATTTAACACGAAGAAAGCGAAAGCAACCCTGAATGAGTATTTCGACTATTGGTTTACATATTTTGCCAAAACTGGAAGAAAAGCCACAACCTGCACAAATTATAAATCCTATTACAACACCTATATCAGAAAAACGATAGGCGAGATGCCAATAACAAAGATTACAAAGCTGGACTGCCAGAAGATTATCAATCAGATGGTTGAGGACGGAAAGAAGCATTCTACTATGACAAATTTAAAAAGCTGTTTAACGGCAGTGCTTGAGAGTGCAGTGGATGAAGATGTGATTCTGAAGAATCCTGCAAGAAATCTCCAGATTCCCCAGACAGAGGTAAAGAAGCGCACAGCCATAGATCCGGAGCAGATCGGGTTATTTATGGAGTATGTAAGGAATAGCCCTCAGTATTCCAATACTTATCCGGAATTTCTATTCTTGTTTAATACAGGGGTAAGAGTGGGGGAGATGGCCGGGCTTACATGGGATAACATAGATTTTGAAAATAATATGATCACCATTGATAAAACAGTTAACCGTTACCGGAAAGCAGATTTTGGTTTTACTGTTGCATTGGCATCACCAAAGAGCAGAACATCAGTCAGAACTTTTCCTATGAACAGCGAAGTACGGAAAATGCTCTTAAAGGAAAAATTTAGAGATACGGCCCCTGCTGCCCCTCTGCTGTTTGTAGATGACTCTGGAAACATCCGAAGGCAGGTAAATAACATTGTCTTTTCTAATTCTTTTGGAAATGCCTGGAATGAACCGGGGTTTCTGTGTCTGATCAATCGGATTGTAGAAGCATACAACCAGGAAGCGGAAAAGACCGGGAAAAAGAAACTTGAAAATTTCTGTCCCCACATGGCGAGGCACACTTACACTTCCCTTGCTTATTCTGCAGGAGCTGACGTGAAAGCTGTCAGTGAGATTCTGGGCCATGCTTCCACATCTGTTACATTAGACACATACGCACATCTGACGGAAGAGAAAAAACGGCAGCAGGAAGAAATAGTAAAAGCGATTAAGGTGCTGTAAAAAGCACCTTTTTCGCTTCTTTTTCTGTGACAATTTCTGTGACAAATTCGGCGAAAATGGGGCGATTTGACAAAAAAAGACAAAAAGTTAAAAACCCCGAAAACCTTGATTTTACGGCAAATAAGGCAGGACAAAAAAAGACAAAAATATCATTGTCAAGAGAAAATGCTTGACAGCACATTGGAAATAGGTTAATATAGTCAAGGTGATTACAGATGGAGAAGTTTGTAGAGCAAGGTTATTTATATGATTTTTATGGAGAACTTCTGACAGAGAGACAGCAGCAGGTTTATGAGAGCGTGGTGCTGGAGGATTACTCGCTGAGTGAAGTCGCAGAGGATCTGGGCATCAGCAGACAGGGTGTGCATGATATGATCAAGAGATGCAACAAGACCCTTGAAGAGTATGAACAGAAGCTTCATCTTGTAGAGAAATTCCTGAATATACGGGCGCAGGTAAAGCAGATCCGTGTACTTGCCCGGGAATATCATTCCGATGAAATTGTAAATATTTCCAATGAGATTTTAGAGGAGTTATAACATATGGCATTTGAAAGCTTGACAGATAAACTGCAGAATGTATTTAAGAAGTTGCGAAGCAAGGGCCGCCTGACAGAGGAGGACGTTAAGCTTGCCCTTAAGGAAGTAAAGATGGCTCTGTTAGAGGCAGACGTAACTTAAGGTTGTGAAGCAGTTTACTAAATCTGTACAGGAGCAGGCAATCGGACAGGACGTTATGAGCGGTCTGAATCCGGGTCAGATGGTGATCAAGATTGTTAATGATGAACTTGTGAAATTAATGGGAAGTGAGACAACAGATCTGCCTCTTCGCCCGGGAAATGAGATCACAGTGTTCATGATGGCAGGTCTGCAGGGTGCAGGTAAGACCACCACAGTTGCGAAGCTTGCAGGTAAGCTGAAATCCAAAGGTAAGAAACCTCTTTTAGTAGCCTGCGATGTTTACCGTCCGGCGGCTATCACACAGCTGCAGGTCAACGGCGAGAAACAGGGCGTGGAAGTATTTTCCATGGGAGATAAGCAGAAGCCTGTGGATATTGCGAAAGCAGCCATAGAGCATGCGAAGGCAAATCAGCAGAATGTCGTACTTATCGATACAGCCGGTCGTCTTCATGTTGATGAAGATATGATGCAGGAACTTGCAGATATCAAGGCGAACATTCAGGTAGATGCAACCATTCTCATTGTAGATGCGATGACCGGACAGGATGCGGTAAATGTGGCAAGCACATTTGCTGATAAAGTAGGAATCGACGGTGTCATTCTTACCAAGATGGATGGTGATACCCGAGGCGGTGCAGCCTTTCTATCAAGGCAGTAACCGGTAAGCCTATTCTGTATGTAGGTATGGGCGAGAAACTTTCTGATCTGGAGCAGTTCTATCCGGAACGTATGGCTTCCAGAATCCTTGGTATGGGTGATGTCATGAGCCTGATCGAAAAAGCAGAAGCTTCCATCGATAAAGAACAGGCGCAGGACATGCAGAAGAAGTTAAAGAAAATGGACTTTGACTTCAACGATTACCTTACCAGTATGGAACAGATGAACAAGATGGGCGGTATCGGCAGTATCCTGAATATGCTTCCAGGTATGGGCGGTAAGATGAAGGATATTGAGGGAATGATCGATGAGAAAGCCATGGACAGAACCAAGTCAATTATCCTTTCCATGACACCTCAGGAGAGAAGTAATCCGTCAATACTGAACATTTCCAGAAAGAACCGTATTGCCAGAGGTGCAGGAGTAGATGTCTCTGAAGTAAACCGTCTGGTGAAACAGTTTGAGCAGAGCAAGAAGATGATGAAACAGATGCCTGGTCTTATGGCGGAAAAGCCGGTAAGCGTGGCGGTGGATTTAAACTTCCGTTCGGACTGTAATTGAGAAGTTAGCGAAGCGGATAACGCTTTGACATAAAAGTTACTGTTTCATAGCTGAACAGTAATATAACATAAGAAAACAATATATTTTATTTAATGGAGGAAAAGAAACAATGGCAGTTAAAATCAGATTAAGAAGAATGGGACAGAAGAAAGCACCTTTTTATAGAATCGTAGTTGCAGATTCCCGTTGCAAACGTGATGGAAGATGTATCGAAGAAATCGGAACATACGATCCAAACCTTGAGCCAAGCGCTGTAACAGTTGATGAAGAAGCAGCTAAAAAATGGCTTGCAGCAGGAGCTCAGCTACAGATGTTGTAGCAAAAATCCTCAAAGATGCCGGAATTGAAAAATAATTCAGATATACCAGGATAAGGTATTTCTGCAGCGTCCGTAGGGGACGGGTCAGGGAGGTATGTAATGAAAGAATTAGTGGAAGTAATTGCAAAATCTCTTGTTGAAAATCCGGATGAAGTAGTTGTTACTGAGACAGAAAAGGAAGACGCGATCATCGTTGAACTGAAAGTCGGACCTGCTGACATGGGCAAGGTTATCGGACGGCAGGGAAGAATTGCGAAAGCGATCCGAACTGTGGTAAAAGCAGCTTCTTCAAAAAGCAGCAAAAAAGTGATTGTAGATATTCTGCAATGAAAATAAGGGTCAGGAGCTGTGGAACATCCCATGGCTCCTGATTTGGGTTTAAGCGGATTTGGAATATGGATCAGTATTCGCTGTGAGCAGGCATAAAAGCAGAATGCAAATGACGTATGATATGAAAATTATAGGAGTCAGCAGATGGAAGATTTATTAAAAGTTGGTGTGATCACTACGACACACGGAATACGCGGGGAAGTAAAAGTATATCCTACCACAGATGCAGACAGATTTCTGGATCTGGAATATGTTCTGCTTGACACAGGCAGAGAGAAAAGAAAGCTTGAAATAGAGAATGTTAAGTATTTCAAGAACCTTGTAATCCTGAAATTCAGGGGAATTGATAATATTAATGATATAGAGATGTATAAAAAAAGAGAACTCTGGATCCCGAGAGAAGAAGCGCAGGAGCTGGAAGAAGATGAATATTACATTGCAGACCTGATCGGTATGGATGTAGTTCTCGAAGACGGAAGCAAATTTGGAACTCTGAAAGATGTAATGGAAACAGGCGCTAATGATGTCTATGTAGTAGAGGATGACAAAGGCGAAGAAATTCTGCTCCCTGCTATCAGGGAATGTATCCTTGATGTGGATGTGGAGAAGAATGTAATGACCATTCATCTGATGAAAGGATTAATATAAATGAATTTTCATGTTTTAACCCTGTTTCCGGAGATGATTGAAAATGGCATGAATACCAGCATTACCGGACGTGCGATCACAAAAGGTCTCCTCACACTGGAGGCAGTGAACATTCGTGATTATGCATTCAATAAGCACCAGAAAGTGGATGATTATACCTATGGCGCGGTGCCGGAATGCTGATGCAGGCAGAACCGGTTTACCTTGCTTATGAGGCGATTGCAAACCGTACGGCAAAAAAGCCAAGAGTTGTATATCTGACTCCTCAGGGGCAGGTATTTAACCAGGCTATGGCCAGAGAAATGGCGCAGGAAGAGGATCTGGTATTCCTTTGTGGACACTATGAGGGAATTGATGAGCGTGTTCTGGAGGAAATCGTCACAGATTACGTATCTATCGGAGATTACGTGCTTACAGGCGGCGAACTTCCTGCAATGGTCATGATGGATTCCATTTCAAGAATGGTTCCGGGTGTACTGAATAATCAGGAGTCCGGTGAGACAGAATCCTTTGCAGGAAACCTTCTGGAGTATCCGCAGTACAGCCGTCCGGAAGAGTGGCATGGCAAAAAAGTACCGGAGGTTCTTATGTCCGGTCATCACGCAAACATAGAAAAGTGGCGCAGAGAGCAGTCAATTACCGCACGGCAAAAAGACGCCCGGATCTTCTTAAGAAAGCTGATCTGACAAACAAAGAATGGAACTATGTGCGCCAGTTAAGGAAACAGTGGAAGGAAGAAGAGGAGCAGATAAAATGAAAACATCAGATTTTTATTATGACCTTCCTCAGGAACTGATCGCTCAGGATCCTCTGGAGGATAGAAGTTCATCCAGACTGATGCATCTGTCTTTAAAAGATGGCAGCATTGAGCATCGCCATTTCACAGATGTTCTGGATTATATGGAAGAGGGAGACTGCCTGGTCATCAACGATACAAAGGTAATCCCTGCCCGGTTATACGGACATAAAGAAGAGACAGGAGCACTAATCGAAATCCTGCTTCTGAAGCGAAGAGAGAATGATATCTGGGAGTGTCTGGTAAAACCCGGAAAGAAGGCACGCCCGGGTGCTAAGATCACATTTGGAAATGGTATTTTAAAAGGTGAGATCATTGATGTGGTGGACGAGGGAAACCGTCTGATCCAGTTCCATTATGAAGGAATCTTTGAGGAAATCCTGGATCAGCTTGGCGAAATGCCTCTGCCGCCTTATATTACACATAAACTGAAAGATAAGAACCGTTATCAGACAGTTTATGCAAAGAACGAAGGCTCCGCAGCAGCACCGACAGCAGGATTGCACTTTACTAAAGAGCTTCTTGAAAAAGTAAAGGAAAAAGGCGTCAATATCGCTCATGTGACTCTTCATGTAGGTCTCGGAACTTTCCGCCCTGTCAAAGTAGATGACGTGGAAAGCCACCATATGCATTCCGAATTCTACATAGTAGAGGAGGATCAGGCAAAGCTGATCAATGACACAAAGAAGGCAGGTAAACGTGTAATAGCAGTAGGAACCACAAGCTGCAGAACACTGGAATCTGCAACAGGAGAAGATGGAATCCTCAAAGCCGGAAGCGGATGGACAGAAATCTTTATTTATCCGGGCTATCATTTTAAATGATCGATGCCTGATTACAAACTTCCACCTGCCGGAATCTACACTCGTTATGCTGGTATCTGCACTGGCAGGTAAGGAGAATATCATGCATGCCTATGAGGTTGCAGTACAGGAGAAATATCGTTTCTTCTCCTTTGGAGATGCGATGATTATTATTTAACTGAATCACGTAATTTCCCTGCTTAAATTGTGAAAAGCAATAAGCAGTGAAGGGGTGCATCTCCTGATAAACTGCGAAGCAGATATTGGTTTAAAACTATGAAGCGGAATAAAGTGAAAATAATTATATAATTATAAGAAAGGGCTGGAAGATGCAGAGATGTGTCATTCGGCTTTTTGATTGTATATACCAAACTTGACATCACAAATATCACAAGATAAAATAAAAATACGAAAGCTGATGTTGAGATGGAGGGCGGTGCAAAATGGAATATCATACAGGTACAGTTGTTTTTGGAGACTGGGTAATTGTTGAGAAGATTGGTGAAGGAGCCAGCGGTCAGGTGTTCAAAATACAAAAAACAATAGAAAGAAATAACAGCAAAACATATGTATATTCAGCACTTAAAGTAATCAGAATTCCAAGATCTGCGTCAGATGTTTATGAAGTGCGTAATGCATCTACAGATGAGAAATCCGTAACGGAATATTTTCAAAAGTATGTTGATCAGATTATTAATGAGATAGAGATCATGTCAGAGCTAAAAGGGCATCCCAATATTGTGTCATATGAGGACCATTCAGTTATTCCACATAGGGGGGAAGTTGGATGGGACATTTTGCTAAAGATGGAACTTTTGATACCCTTTCAGGAGTGGCAGACGAATCATATGCTGGATGAGACGGAAGTTTTAAAGCTTGGAAGGGATATAAGTGCTGCGTTGGCTTTTGCACGAAACAGAGGACTGGTACACAGGGATGTAAAACCACAGAATATTTTTGTGGATGAATTTGGAAATTTTAAGCTGGGTGATTTCGGAATTTCGAGGACTATCGAGAAGACAATGTCCGGGTTATCCAGAAAAGGAACGGAAAGCTATATGGCACCGGAAGTATATAATGGAAATGCATACGGGGAGAGCGTTGATGTTTATTCTCTGGGTCTGGTGTTATATAAATGTTTAAATAATAATCGACTGCCGTTTTTCCCTCCAATATCTAAACCCATCAGGTATTCTGACAGAGAAGAGGCGCTTAATAAAAGAATGGCAGGATACCGGATACCTGAACTTGAGAATGTCACGGACGAATTCATGGAAATACTTTACAAAGCCTGTGAATTTAATCCCCAAAAACGAATAAAAAATGCAGAGGAACTCTATGAGAGCCTGGATTTACTGGAAAAGAAAAGACGACAGGAATCAGGGACAAAGAATTATTACGGAAAAAGGGATGCAGAAAAAACAGAGTTAATTGAAAACGGAAAGATGTATCATACAGGTAGAAATTCAGGTTCCCGTACTTATACATCTGAGAAAAAACAAGGGAAAAATCGAAAAACAGCGGGTGTGATAGGTGCTTTTGCAGTTGTGTGTATGCTGTTTCTCGTAATTGCCGCAGGATATAAAATTTTGCCTTATATAAACAATTCAGAAGAAAAAGGCAGTTACAGGATTATTTCAGATGGATATGAAATGCTCACCCAGACGTATGATGGATATATGAGAATGCAAAGGAATGAAAAATGGGATATCTGGATGAAATGGGACGTGAAGTAATTCCAGCGGAGTATGATTTTATCAAATTTTTTGGAGAAAATGGACTTGCACCGGCACAAAAAGATGGCAGATGGTATTACATAGATAAAGAGAATAATATTGTTGAAAATCCGGTATTTGATGAATATGAATATATGGGAATATTGAGTAACGGGTTTATACCGGCAAAACAATGGGATGGTAAATGGGGATATCTGGATAGTGATTTTAATAAGGTATCAACGTTTGAGTATGATCAGGCATTACCATTTCTGAATGGAATTGCGGCAGTGAAAAAAGGAGAGATGTGGGCTCTTATAAATAATAATATGGAAGTTACGACAGATTATATTTATGATAATATTGTTGTAGATGGACGTGAGATGTGTTCGTACAATAATGTTGTTTTCGTGTATGTTGGAGACAAAAAATATCTTGTCAATGGGAATGGAAAAAAGATATGTGAAGATGCTTTTGAAGATGCGGCTCCATTTTTATCGGTAGGTCCTGTGGCAGTAGAAATGAATGGAAAATGGGGATATATTTCGTCAGATGGTAAGAAAGTTATCGATTATCAATATGAAAGAGGAAGAAGCTTTACCCAAATTGGATACGCTGCAGCGAAACAAAATGGAAAATATGGTTATATAGACGAGAAGAACCATTGGGTCATTCAACCAGAATTTATACAGGCAAAGGCATGTAATGATCATGGAATAGCAGCTGTAGAGTCTGAAGAAGGAATCTGGAAATTAATTCAGATAGAATAATTGGAATACAAAAAACTAAAAGCCGGGAAGCTCAAATGTAAACTTCCCGGCTTATTTTAGTATATCAACAAGATTGCTCCAAGAAAAAACTTATCAGCACATTAGAGCGTGTTAAAAAAATCATTCCTGTAATCTGCACGCCCCACTTTGCGGTATATTTTTTAAACATATTTTAGTTCATATCAATCAGATTATTATCCGAAATATCATCCTCCGAAGAATCTGTATCTGAAGAATTTTCACTTGAAATATCTGATTCAGATGAGCTGGTAGATGTATTACGGTTATTATATTCCGCAGTAAAAGTAGTTCCCTCAGCAGTAGAAATCCACGAACTTCGTTCATTAATCTTCTCCAGGATACGCGTTGCTTCATCACCTTCCGCAGGAGTTGGCTGATAATTATTGTATCCGTCATAAGCAGCAGAGGAAATAGAACAGGGAATAATATTGGTTACATTATCATTTTTTACTCCATCAGCATCAATAGTAAAGGTCTGCTGGTAGATCATGGTATCCATATCGCTCGGGGAACTGTTGCCGCCAAAACAGAAATTACCAAGACTGTATACAATATTCTTTCCCTTATAAGTTTCAATACCCTGAAGTACATGAGGGTGATGTCCACATACCAGATCAGCGCCCAGATCGATTGCCATGCGGCCAAGAGTTGTCTGGTTACTGTCAGGAACAGTTTCTGTTTCATTGCCCCAGTGGAAGATTACCACGATCAGCTGTGCACCATCTGCCTGCACTTTGGCAATATTATCTTTTAACTGCTGTTCCCGGTCAAGATGATCGTACAGTTCATAAATACCTACCATACCTACCTTGATTCCCTTTATATCCATAACAGCAGTTTCGTCATATCCGAAATGAACAATTCCTGCATCATCCAGTGCTGCCAGGGTATCATCAAAGCCCTGATCGCCATAATCGTGGCTGTGATTATTAGCAGTATTTACTGCTTCCACGGAGCTGCCGGATAAAATAGAAGCATAGGAGGCAGGGGCTTTAAATGCAAATGTTTTGTCTTCCCGTTCATCTGAATCAGTAAGTGTTCCCTCGAAATTTGCAATGGTCAGATCATCAGCAGAGAAAATACTTCTTACATTCTGAAGAAAATAATCGGCACCATAATTCTCATAATAAGCATTTAAGCTGGTATCGTAATCGAAGGTTTCATCTGTTCCGAGGGTGCAGTCACCGACAACACTGAGAGTCAGAGAAACAGGAGCGGATATCGCGGTATCAGATGAATCTGTTTCTTGAGAATCTGTGGCAGCTGTTTGGTTACTGTCACCGGATGCGTTCATGGAAACCGCATTTTGGGCAGTGGTCTGTTTGGCCTGCATATAGTTGCTGCATCCCCGAATTCCTGCCAGAATGAGTACAAAAACCAGGATGAAACCTCCAATTCCGGCGGCGATCAGTAGTTTCTGACGTTTTTCCTGATAATACTTTGATTTTTTGTAGATATCTTTTCTGCGGGCAGAAGAGTTTTTGACAGGAGGATGTTTTGATTTTGGATGTGAGTTCATATGTGATTCTCGCTTTCTATGTATTTATAGCAATTTCATGATTATGTATTTAACCAAATCGAGTGAGTATTCAGATTCAATTGAGAAAATCTGCCGGACGTCAGCCTGTCAGATTTTTTTCATATGTTCTTTACTTGCTATATTCAGAATTAACAAAATAAAAGAATATTTTATCGATCATATATGAAAAGTATATAGAGAATTCACAGAATCGTCAATAAATAAGTCTTTTCATAAACCGTATTTGTTATAATATTATGACAAAGGTTACATAATATTAACAGGCAGAGAATGATATATGTTATAATATAGAATCACACAAGTTCTTCCAAAGGATACCT
>ENA-OQJH01000052-OQJH01000052.1-human-gut-metagenome-genome-assembly--contig:-NODE-52-length-60186-cov-11.116802_pt1 | contig 60186 bp, 64 predicted proteins | sample MGYA00242597_ERZ504763 | MGnify/ENA primary metagenome ERZ504763 (study PRJEB26092, sample SAMD00036359) | human gut metagenome | host: Homo sapiens | study: EMG produced TPA metagenomics assembly of... | reverse complement strand
AATAATACTATAAATTATGGAATGATATAGAGAAAAGAGACAACTCATTGTAGAAACCATGATATTCATGATATAATCATATTAGTTTTAAGTTAATGTATATATGAGTTTATAATATTTTGTATGGGGGATATGTATATGGCAATTACAGTAAATCAGATAGCAGAAAAGTGTGGTGTTTCCAGAACTACGGTACTTAGAGCATTAAATGGCGGAAGTGTATCAAAGGAAACAAAAGAACGCATACTGCAGGTCGCAAAGGATAATAATTACCGACCAAATTTACTTGCTAGAAGTCTTAATCATGGAAGAACTATGTCGCTTGGTGTTGTAACTATTAATATTGAAAATATGTATTTTGTACAGTCTTTGAACACAATTAATAAAGAGGCAGATAAAAGAGGGTATTTTACTAATATAGTAGTTTGTGACGATAGCCTTGAATGGGAGAAAAAACTTATTCAAGGTCTTGCCGAGAGACAGATGGAAGGAATATTGATAAACCCAATAAATAAAGGCGAGAGCTTTGAACAATTTCTCTTATCATTACATGTTCCAGTGGTGTGTATTGGCAATCAGGTATCAGGAAAAATAACAACCGTTCAGGTAAATGAAATGGTTGCAACCATGGATGCGGTAAAACATATTGTATCAAAAGACTATGAAAATAGTATTTGTTTGTCCACCTTTAGAGATGAAAGAGACACAAAATACTTACACACATGAGCAGAGGGAATTAGGTTTTAGAGCTGCTATGGGAATGTACCCGGATGTAGAAATGAATGTGATAGGCAGAGAAAATTTTTTACAAGATGTTCAGTCTGTTTGTAAGGATGGTTTAAATAAAAAGACAGCTTTCTTATGTTCTGGAGATAGTTATGCTCTTATGATAATGCAATGGGCTGCTAAAGAAGGCTATGAGATTCCAAAGATTTTGGATTGATGGGATTCGATGATATAAGTGTTTTACAATATATTTCTCCAAAGCTTACAACGGTATCTACGAATGTTGAAGGAGTTGCTGCTACTGCTGTAGTTGAACTTATACAACAGATAGAATCTGAGGATTATTCACCGAAGTCTATATATTTAAATCACAAAATTTTGGATAGAGATACATTGTAGTAACTGCATTCATATTTCCTGAATTTTCAAGGAGATTCAAAATATGAATAAGAATAATTTTGTTGAAACAAGTTATAACAAACCGTTTATTATACAACGGGCAGATCCATATATTTATAAACATATAGATGGAAGTTATTATTTTACAGCCTCCGTACCAGAGTATGACAGAATAGTGTTACGTCATAGTGATACAATGATCGGACTGAAGGATGCAGAGGAAGTAACTATATGGAGAAAACATGAAAGCGGAATAATGAGTGTACATATATGGGCTCCGGAACTTCATTATTTGGATAATAAATGGTTTATTTATTATGCAGCAGGGGACATTGATGATATATGGCTATAAGACCATATGTTTTGGAGTGTGAAGGGCAAGATCCTGTTAATGATTCGTGGAAAGAATTAGGTTTAGTTAAGAGGAATGATGATTTTTCTTTTAATGATTTTTCTTTAGATATGACTGTGTTTGAAAATAAAGGTAAGAGGTATTGTGTGTGGGCTGAGAAAGTAAATATTGGAAAAAAGATATCTAATCTATATATTGCACAGATGAAATCAGCCACGGAATTAGCTACACCACAAGTTTTGTTAACATCACCTGATTTTGAATGGGAGAGAGTAGGATTTTGGGTGAATGAAGGACCGGCATATCTTGAGCATAATGGTAAAATTTTTCTGACATATTCAGCGAGTGAAACAGGAGAATGTTATTGCATGGGTATGCTAAGTATTGATGAAAATAAAAATCTATTGAATCCACATGAATGGAAGAAGGAATATAAGCCAATTCTAAATACTGATATTGATAAACAGATATATGGTCCAGGACATAATTCATTTGTTAAGGATGAAAATGGTAATGATATAATGATTTATCATGCAAGACAGTATAATGAAATAATTGGAGATCCTCTTTATGATCATAATAGGCATGCTTATCGAATGAAGATAATTTGGGATATAGAAGGTAATCCGGTTTTTGATTATGAGAATAATTTTTAGAACGGTATTGTTTTTGGGAGGAAAATATATATGCAAAAACTATTTAAAAGAATAATTTCAACATTAACAGCAATTGTTGTTATTTGTGCGTGCGTTTGCTGTACAGGCAAAAATTGATGGAAATGGTGCACTTGTTTATAAATCGGATAATAGTTCTACTTTTGATCCGGGAGGGGCTACATATTCTAGAATTATATGCTTAAAAAACAGTGGAAGTTCAAATGGAACTTTATTATGTACATTTGATCAGTTAAAAAAAGTTACGGTAATGGTTAATGGTAACAAAGTTTCAAAACAAGTTTATCCAATTTATCAAAGCACAGACAGTGGAAACAGTTGGAAATTAATTTCTAATGTATATGATAAAGAATATGGACTTTTACGTACATCACAGCCATGCCTGTATGAACTTCCAAAGCAAGTCGGTGATATGCCGGCAGGAACTATTTTGTTAGCAGGTAATATATTTGATGATGATCCTTATAAACAGTCAAGAATTGTTATTTATAAGAGTTTGGACAGTGGAAAGACATGGTCTTTTTTAAGTGAAGTTGATAATGGAGGACCTTGTACATATGATCCTAGTGTTACATCTACTACTACTACAGTATGGGAACCATTCCTGAATCTGAGCAAGGATGGAAGGTTGGTTTGTTATTATTCGGATGAGAGACAGAAAGCAAATGGTGTCCTTCAAGCAGTTTCGTTTAAAACATCGTCTGATGGTAAGAATTGGAGTTCATTATCGAATGTGGCAGCAATAACAAACAAAAAAGACAGACCAGGTATGATTACAGTTAGTTCGCTGCCAAATGGTAAATATATTGCAACATATGAAGTTGTTAATAGACCAAGTATTAGTAAGAATAATGCTATAGTATACTGTAAGTTTTCGGATGATGGGGTTACATGGGACGAAGGTAGCTTAGGAACAAGAGTTGCACTTAGTAACGGACGAGGTATTGGTTCATCCCCTTATGTAAAATGGGTAGATGCTGGTGGACCCAATGGTATGGTTATTATATCTGCAAAATGGGCAACTGATTCAAGTGATAATATAAATGGTGGACAAAATTTTTATGTGAATTATAATCTGGGTAAGGGTGCATGGGAGAGATTACCTATGGCTGTTACTTATGACGCTAGCGATACATCAGGCGGATATTTTTCAGGATTTAGTCAGAGCTTTGATGTGAGTCCTGATAATGGTGTTTTATATCAAGCAACAAATGTTGAAAATTTTGGTAATAAGAAAACAATTAAAGGTGTGAGCTATAATTTAAATGATGTAAGAGTTGGTACACTTCCACTTAATGGAACAATTTATGAAGCTGAAAAAGCAAAGTTATCAAATGTTAAGGCTGAGAGTGCAGTTGATGCTTCAAATGGTCAGGAGGTTCGTTATATTAACGAAACAGACAGTATTGTTGATTTTGAAAATATAAAAGTATCAAAAAGTGGAAATTATACTATTTTAGTAAGATATTCCAATGGCGAGACAATTGAAGCCTCTCATACTGTGACAGTCAACGGAACAACAATTGGTACTATAAATTATCCGGTTACAGTAAATTGGGATAGATATCAATGGTCAAAGTTTACATGTTATTTAAAAAAAGGTGTCAATTCAATCAGGTTTACAAAAAATGTGGGTTTTGCAGAGATGGATTGTATAATGATTGATAATACTGATAGTGATTTTGTTATTGAAAATGAAAATAGTGGAAAGTATCTTGAAATTAAAAGCGCATTGACAACGGAAAATGCGGATGCAGGACAATGGGGGGTTACAAATAATTGGTGTCAGAAATGGACATTTGAAGATGCAGGAAATGGCTATTATAGAATTAAAAATATGAATTCTGGTTTATATCTTGAAATAGAAAATCAGAGTAAAGAAAATGGAGCAAAAGCTGTACAATGTAAATATAGTAATAGGGCATCGCAATTATGGAAGTTTGTTGAAACTGGTGATGGTTACTATTTTATAATTAATAAGAATAGTGGAAAATATTTGGAGGTTGCGAATAATTCTACAGCTGATGGAGCTTCTGTTGGACAATGGGAATCGACTGGATATAAGTGTCAGAAATGGACTTTGAGAAAAGAAGGTATTCAATAATAACAAAATAGTTAAAATACTGCTATTAAAAACCAAAAAATAAACATAAAAGCTTGTTCTAATATATAATGATTTGAGTTGTTATATATTTGCAATGGAAAACATATATAAAAACAAGCAAACGTAAATAAAAATAACAAAATAAAGGAGAGGAACTATGTTAGCGGTAAAAAATTACAAATTCTGGTTCTGCACCGGCTCGCAGGACCTGTACGGAGATGAGTGCCTTGCAAATGTTGCAGCACATTCAAAGGAGATTGTAGCCAAATTAAATGAGTCAGGAAAGCTTCCTTTTGAGGTGGTTTGGAAGCCGACACTCATCACAAATGAGCTCATCAGAAAGACCTTCAACGAGGCCAATACAGATGATGAATGCGCCGGTGTTATCGTATGGTGTCATACATTTTCACCTGCAAAGTCATGGATTTTAGGACTCAAGGAGCTTAGAAAGCCATTACTTCATTTACATACACAGTACAATGAGGAGATTCCATACGATTCGATTGATATGGACTTCATGAATGAGAATCAGGCAGCTCACGGTGACAGAGAGTGGGGACACATTGTCACACGTATGGGCATCGAGAGAAAGGTCGTTGTGGGACACTGGTCAGATCCTGTAGTACAGGAAAAGATTGCATCATGGCAGCGTGTAGCAGTCGGTGTGGTAGAGAGCAGCCACATCCGTGTAATGCGTGTAGCCGACAATATGAGAAATGTTGCTGTTACAGAGGGTGACAAGGTAGAGGCTCAGATTAAGTTTGGCTGGGAAGTGGATGCCTACCCTGTAAATGAAATCGCAGAGTCTGTTGCAGCAGTTTCACAGTCAGATACAAACGCACTCGTAGATGAGTACTATGACAAATACGATATCCTGCTTGAGGGCAGAGATCCTGAGGAGTTCAAGAAGCATGTAGCGGTACAGGCACAGATTGAGCTTGGATTTGAGAGATTCCTTGAGGAGAAGAATTATCAGGCAATCGTAACACATTTTGGTGATCTTGGAGCATTAAAGCAGCTTCCGGGACTTGCAATCCAGCGTCTCATGGAAAAGGGCTATGGCTTTGGAGCTGAGGGAGACTGGAAGGTTGCAGCAATGGTTCGTCTCATGAAGATCATGACAGCAGGAAAGAAGGATGCCAAGGGTACATCAATGCTCGAGGACTACACCTACAATCTCATGAAGGGCAAAGAGGGAATACTCGAGGCTCATATGCTTGAGATTTGTCCATCAATCGCAGACGGTCCTATAAGCATCAAGTGCCAGCCACTTACAATGGGTGACAGAGAGGATCCGGCAAGACTTGTATTTACATCAAAGGAGGGCACCGGTATCGCCACATCACTTGTTGATTTGGGTGACCGTTTCCGTCTCATTATCAATACAGTTGACTGCAAGAAGACAGAGAAGCCTATGCCAAAGCTTCCTGTAGCAACAAACTTCTGGACACCACAGCCTGACCTTTACACAGGTGCAGAGGCATGGATACTTGCAGGAGGAGCACATCATACAGCGTTCACATATGACCTTACTGCTGAGCAGATGGGCGAGTGGGCAACCATGATGGGTATTGAGGCTGTATTTATCGACAATGATACAACAATCAGAAACTTCAAGAAGGATCTTATGCTTGGAAATATTTTTTACAAATAAAATATAGCTATGCTTAATAATTAAAATCCCGGTTGTCTGTCACACTAAGGTGTGTACGGACAACCCGGGATTTTGCCGGTTGTGAATGATACAAAAATGCAGCTGCTTTTTGTGTGGCTTTACTATATGTTTTAATGCATAAGACTCTCTTATAGTGCTTCCTGAAGTATCTTCACATCCCACTTATTCATCACATCGCCCTCTTTAGCTGCTTCTCCGGTGATCAGGTCAACCATTCCTGCAAGGCTTGCAGGGAGAGTCTGCTTTTCATCAGTGAAATTCATCACAAAGTAGAAGCGTGTATTTTCGCTCTCGCGGCATGTGATTTCAAGACCTGTCTCTTCAGCAATGACACCTGATACAGACACTTCATTTGTGGCTTCATCAAGCACCCTTGCAAGTCCGGCTGCCTCAAGCTGTGTGGCAACATAGTATACATGGCCTTTTCCGTAGATGTTCTTTGTGACAGCAGGCATTCCTGCATAGAAATCGCTTTCATATGTGGCGAGTACTTCTGCACCTTCCGGGTGCATCAGGTCGCACAGCAGATTGCATTTATATTCTTTTCCATCCGAAAAGCTTACAGTGTTTGACTGCTCCGGTGCGAGCGCGTCAATCTCCTCAACCCAGACACCTGCCATCTCGCGAAGCGGTCCCGGATATCCGCCCAGATGCACGTTGTCAGACTGGTCCACAATACCACTCATAAATGTTGTGATGAGAGTACCGCCGTTTTTCACAAACTGCTCAAGCTTTTCCTTCATGCCTTCCTTTACCATGTACAGAACAGGTGCGGCGATCACCTTATATTTTGAAAAATCACCGTCAACCGGAATCATATCGACTGAGATATTTTTGTTGTAAAAATACTCATAATAGTGGTGAATCTGGTCAACATATTTAAGGTCCTGTGTAGGTCCGCTTGTGTACTCAAGTGCCCAGTAATTGTCCCAGTCGAAGATGATTCCCACATCTGATTTATTACGTGTGCCAAGTGTTCTTGTGCCGAAGCTTTCAAGCTCCCTTCCAAGCTGTGCAGTCTCCTTAAATACCCTTGTGTCGTTTGTTCCGACATGTGCTATTACAGCACCGTGGAATTTCTCGCAGCCACCCTTGCTTCGTCTGAGCTGGAAGAACTGGATAGTGTCTGCACCGTGGGCTATGGTCTGATAGCTCTGTGCACGCATCTGTCCCGGACGCTTCAATGAATTGTAGTGCTGCCAGTTCTGCTGGCTTGGAGTCTGCTCCATGAGCATGAATGGCTCATCCTTAAGACCTCGCATCAAATCGTGAGTCATCGCAACCATGCTCCATGGTGTGTCGTATGCAGGGTAATTATCCCACGACACGATATCCATCTCCTTAGCCCACTTGAAATAGTCAAGCCCCTTGAAGGTACCCATCAGGTTTGTTGTGACAAGTGCATCGGGAATGATAGCTTTTACTGCATCGCGCTCCAGCTTATAGCAGTTCAGCATGCTGTCAGAGTAAAAACGTCTGTAGTCTGTTGATATTCCGGCAAAGCTTGTCATGCCACCCCAGGCCTCCTCGCTGAGCTCGTTAGGTACGACTATCTCATCCCAGTCATAGAAGGTGTGTCCCCAGAACTCTGTGTTCCAGGCATCATTTACGGCATCAAGAGTCTTGTACTTATCCTTGAGCCATACACGAAACTGCTTCTGGCAGTTGTCACAGTAGCAGTATCCGCCGTACTCATTATTGATGTGCCATACAGAAATATTTTTATTGCAGCTATAGCGTTTGGCAAGCTCTGTCGCAAGAGCCTTTGCGTACTTCTGATACACCAGGGAGTTCGGACAGAAATTGTGTCTGGCTCCAAATTTATGATGGCGTCCCTCGTAGTCGGTGCTCATCGTCTCAGGATATTTCTTGACCATCCATGCAGGCAGTGCTGCTGTGGATGTTGCCATGACGATGTCGTAGTTTTCATTTGAGAGCATATCAACTATCTCGTCAAGCTCTGTGAAATTATACTCATTCTCAGACGGCTGTATTTTAGCCCATGAAAAAACGTTGATTGTGGCACTGTTGATATGGGCATCCTTAAAGTATGCCATGTCCTGCTCCCAGACCTCCTTAGGCCACTGGTTTGGATTGTAATCTCCTCCGAAAAGGATTCTTTTGAATTTTGACTGCATTTTTTTCCTCCGTTATGGTATTAACCCCAATATTATGATATGAGGGTCAAAAGGTATTTTGCCCCTCATTTATGATTAATCAGATTACTACATGCTACGCATTCCCGTAATCTGACTACACCTCGAAATCCGCTAATTTCCTGCTCCCCGCAGCAAATTGCTACTTTCTCGGTGTAGTGCGGGTCACTAAGGTATACATCGAATTGCATGCAAGCATGCATCGATGATACCTTTTGACCTTTAATCATATTATGATATTCTTAAACTATAAGTGTGTTTCCTTATGCACTAATCATATAATAGATTTACGGAAAATAGTATAACATCATAAACCAAATTATATAACATTCTGAAACTAAACCGTTTTTGAAAGGAGAAATCATGCCTATTTATTTTGGAAGCAATTTCGCAAGAGAACCGTTTCAATTCGACTCTGTCGGTAATGACTGGGAGCAGGAAAGCGTTACCCGCCCGGAGGGGTATCCGCTGTACCATTATTTACAGACGAAGGAGGGTGTGGGTGAGGTGACAGTATACAGCAGAAATCAGGCTGTTTCAGACAATATTTTGTCAAACAGTCATACGATTGAGCTGCAAAAGGGGCAGGGGATTCTCATTGCTCCAAACGTGCCACACTCCTATCACAATAAAAACATCTCATCCGGCAATAGCCTGCCCTGGAAAACAGAGTTTGCCACTTTTACAGGGACAATGGCGGCAGCCTTCAGGGAAATGTTTGATGAAAAGGAATACCGGCTGATTGATGAGAATAAGGGGATGGAGGTGTCGGAAGCGATTAACAGGGCTGTAGAAGACTTTAAGGAACGCTCCAGTGATACGCAAATGCTCTCACTCGACTGTTATGGCATCATGCTTTTGCTATCAGACCAGTCTAATCACACACACGATAATGATGATCAAAGCTATGTACGTTTTATAAAGCCTGTTATAGATGCTATAGAGGAAAGCTACATGGACGATATCAGCGCCAAGGAGCTTGCCGATCGTGTATTTGTATCGCAGCAATATCTATCGCGTGTTTTTACGGAGTTTATGAACTGCTCGGTGTATGAGTACCTGACAAACTACCGTATCAATAAAGCCAAGGAATTACTGCTTATAAACAGCAGGCGCAAGGTGCAGGATATAGCATCTGATGTGGGATACTCAGATGCCAGCCATTTTATCGTCATGTTCAAGAAACTTACCGGGATGACACCGGCGCAGTTTCGGAAACTGCATATATAAGGGGATGCAACTGTTTCTTGTATTTAATAGGGTTTGATGTTAAGATATATTTATCAGAAATATGGTGCGAAAATGAATAGCTACAATTGTTTTATAAGAATTAGGAAGTGATAATATGAGTGATAGAAACCGGATATTATGTGAGTTCAGAAATAAGACAAAAAGCATTATGGGTGATTCGTTAAAGCAGATGATATTATATGGTTCATATGCAAGAGGAGATTATGGAGATAATTCAGATATGGATATAATGGTTTTGACGGAGCTGACGGATGATAGGATTATACAGATAGAGGATGAAATATTTGATGCAGCTTATGATATTGAACTTGAGTATGGTGTGCCGATAAGTGTGAATATTAAAAATGAAAAACACTTTAAAAATTGGGTAAACAGCTTGCCGTATTATTCAAATATACAAAAGGAGGGAATTATTATTGCTTGAGGAAAATTGTATTAGTTTAGCAAATATAGAATGGAAACGTCAATGGAAACTTTAAATGTTGCCAGGGAGTGTTTAGAAAACAAACATTTTAAAGATTACAGGAGTTCGCTCCACTATTAGAGGTACAAAACAAGTTCAGTCCATACAGAAATGCGCAAAAAAGGCAATCACATAAAAAGTTCGTGATTGCCTAATTTTTTTAGCATTTATTGTTTCAGGGTTATGATTGTATGGAAAGTACCGGAATCATTATCATAATACATTTGCAAATTTCCGTGATATTGTTTCACGACTTTTTTAATACTCTTGATTCCGAAGCCATGTCTGCCCTTATTTGCTTTATGGGATACAGGAAGTCCATCCTGATCATACACAGGGGTGCTTCGGCAGGAATTTATGAGTATGATAATAATAAAAGGTGAATTTTCCTTTTTTTCTACGGTAAGCTCAATAAAAGAATCGGGGATGTTATCTGCTGATTCCACTGCATTATCCAATAAGTTACAGAATAACGATGTCAAATCGTGCTGGTAAATATTTTGAACAGTATCACTTCTGATATCAGTATGAAAAACAATGTGCTTCTCGTTGCATTGCCGCTGATAGCGGCAGAGAATTGCATTCAGCATTTCATTATCGCAGACTTTGAGGTTTCTTTTAAGTCAGAAGATTCCATAAGCTGTTGTATATAAGCATTTATTTTATCAGAATCATTTTTTTCATTCAGTAATTTGATAGACTGAAGATGTTTTTTTATATCATGGATCAGAATACTTTGGTTTTCATTTTGCGAAAGTATCATTTCATAGTATTGGGCAAAATCCGATTCTTTCTGGAGCAGCAACTGCATATCGGTATATTCCTGTGATTTTTTCTGATTATATTGGTAGATGCCGAATACAAGCAGATTGACCATCAGCAGAAAAACAGCACAGATTGTTACCATAAAATCAACAGGTGGGGCAAAGGCTGATGTTTCACCAATAGCAAGAAAAGTAAACATAATAAAAATAGACGAAACCGGAATTAGCATTAAAAGAAGTCCTGAGCGATCGTACTGTTTCTGATTTATATTTTTTCCCTTGAGCAGATGAATTAATAAATAGATGACTGCAAAAAATAAAATCTTGCTAAAAACCGTAAAAAAATAATTCCGGCATCTGTTTCTAAGACAAAATGCGGAAAAAACCTTGATACAATTCCGAAAACTGCAAGTTCAGATAGTCCCATAATTGCTGTAAGTATGGCGGAATGGAATAGTGCCAATAACAACTTGAGCTTAAACAACATATAAAGAAAAATAGTGTTAATCACAAAAAAACTGATGGTATTAAGCCTTGTTTGTCCTAGCAGGGAAATAAGAAACAATATAGCATAAAAAGCACTCAATAGTGCCAGTTTTATTTTATTGCTATAAGAAGAGGTAAAAAGGCTGGAGCGTATTGCCATAATATAACCGCTTCTGTAAAAAAGCTAAAAAAAAGTAAAATGATATGTTCCATCTATTTTTACCTCATACTTTCCAGATATAGTAGATAAGCATTTTTAAATGAACTGTATTTCCTGCGTGTCAGGTAGGCGGTAATCTGCTGATTCGATAAATGTATGGTGGAATGATCGAAATCCACAATATGTTCAAAATTAACAATAAAGCTCCTGTGTGTTTGGAAAAAGCTGTTTTTTGGGAGCTGTTCCAGCCAGTAGTCCATATTATGAATGGAGTCAAAATCCTGCCGGGCAGTATGTACAATTACTTTTCGTCCTGTGCTTCTATGGCAATGATTTGAGAAGCGGGAAACGAATACACCCCCTGTTTAGTTTCAACAGGAATTTTGGTAGTAATGGAATTGTAATATGTTAAGGCATCTTTCATATTTCGGAAAAAACGCTGTTTGTCCAAAGGCTTTGAAAGATAGCGGAATACATGAAAACGCATTGCCTCATCCAAATATTCGGAATAAGAGGTAACAACAAAAATTATGACATTTTTATTTGCTTTTTTTAATTCATTTCCTACGAAAATCCCATTCATACCGGGCATTTCAATATCCAGAAAAACAATATCTTTTTCGTTTTTATCAGCCAATAAAGATTCACCACTGGTAAAGGAAACTAATTCGGGACATTTTAAATGGTTTGATTCAAAGTAGGATTCAATATATTTCTGTAATTGTTCTATTATCAGAGTATCGTCATCACAAATTAAAATACGCATTTTTGCACCTGGCTTTCTAATGAATGTATATTTATATACATCTTATCATATAGAATTTCTGAATGCAAAAAATGCGTATGAAAAGACGAAAATCGACCAAAAATGGACTGAAAATGTCGTTTGGTGCAAAATGGGTTGAAATAATGTCTAAAACAAAGAAAATGAAATTAGATTAAGTAAATCGCAAACAAAGAAAAGGAGAAGATGATTAGTGAAAAAGAAAATAAGAAAAATTGGGATGTTAAGTAGTATAGCATTGATGGTATGTTTGGGGGTAACCGGATGTTATCCGGACGGAAAAGTATCATTGGAAGAAAAAAAAGAAACAGATAGTAACCAGATTAATATTGATGAAAATGCTTCGCATATTGAAGGCAAATTGGATGAGGGATTATTTGTGAATGCCCAAACAGACATAAAATCTGATGCGGATTGGCATGATAATAATGTGATTTTAAAAAGCTGGGATGTAGACAAAGTGAGTAATGTTTTTGGAAATGGAAGAAATATTTCTGAAAATAAAACCATGCCTAATATGCATAATGATAATTTGAATGATAATTATATATATTGGGATGACGGAAGTTCGATTGTTATACAGAACGGCAATTTACAATATAATACGAAAACAGAATTAGAGTACTCATATTTAGGATATTTATATGGAACCATGCCATATCTTACAGATGAAACTACAGAAAAATTTCCTGAAACAGAGATTTCAGGTATTGATAAAGAAGCGGCTATTGAACAGGTGAAAAGTATTCTGGATGAAATTGGTGTAGAAGTTTCTAAACCCAGAGTGTATTCTCTGACATATGAGAAGTTGGAAGAAAATACTGATTATTCACAAACTGATCCAAATGGAAATGCACCTCATCAGTGGACAAAGGAAGATGCGGCGTATGCATAGTCTTTAAAGGCACAATAGATACGCTGCCGATAACGGAAGTTGGATATAGAAGTGGACCGGCTGCAGGAGAAAGGATTGTGGGAATTGTGGGAAAACAAGGACTCATAGCTTTTCATGCACTTAATATATATGAACTCGAAACAGAAAATGAACTTTCAGATGAAATATTGACCACACAAACAGTTTTGGAAAATATCCAACAAAAGTTCAGAAATATTATGATTACTGATAAAGTTGAAATCGAAAAAATTAATTTAGAGTATGTTCCGGTATTAAAAAATGTTGAAAAAGGGGAGTATGAGTTAAAACCTATGTTTGTATGTATGGCAAGGCAAAATATTGAACATTCGACAGATAAGGAAGACAATGGTCTGATAGGAGACAGCAGTATTTTTCCAATAATTTTTGACGCTCAAACCGGAATGGAAATTCAGATAGGAGGTACATATTGATTCTACAACAATTGAAAGCAGATTACAAAAGAATATTCAGTTCACCTAAAATGTATTTATCAATATTAGGAGTTGTGCTTTTGTGTTATATAAGTACAGAAAAATATATACATGGCAGTGTAGATATATATTACATATTGGATATTTTAATTGGGTTGAGCGTTTTCAAAAAATTGATAATTATTTTTTCGGCGCTGCCTTGTGTGACAGGTTTTTATGACGATTGGAAACATCAATATATAAAAAATATAGTCATTCGAACGGGAAGAAGAAATTATATTATATCCAAAATCGTGGTGTGCGTATCAATTTCTTTTCTGGTAGTTTTCTTGGGAATTTTGATTTTCATAGGTCTATTAATTGGTATGGGATTCGATTATAGCGGAATAAACGGAATGGGTTTAGATGAGAATATGCCATATGGCATTTTTCTATATCAAAAGTCATTTTTATATGTATGTTGTATCGTCAGTATTTATGCAGCATCAATGGCAGTTTGGGTAATGAGTGGATTAATGATTTCATCATATATTCCTAATAGTTTTGTTGCAATATGTTCACCGCTCATTTTTAGTTATTTATTAGAAGAGATAACGGGTCTTTTACCGCCATATTTTAATATGTATCTGTTGGCGAAAGCAAGTAATGTATTGGGGAAAAATGCAACGTATAGCTATTTGTATACGATATTCATATTTACAGTACTTATATTAGGCCAGGGTTTGATTTTCGCAAAACGGGTAAAAAGGAGGTTAGGGAATGAAATCAGTTAAAATTTCTTTGATTGTTGCAATACAAAATATTAGAAAATGGAGAACAAATTATCGGATTTGGATATTAGTGATATTAACTATGATATTTGTTCAATGTTATACAAAGGAGATTTCAACAAATGCATTGGCTATGGGGATGAAAAGCTCACCTTGGCTATATCCATTTTTGTATACAGATCGCTATATACGAATCCTTTTTATGTTGCCGTTGATATTTATATATTGTGACGCTCCTTTTATAGATAAGAATCAGATATATATATTAATGAGATGTAAGAGAAAATTATGGAGCATTGGTCAAATTATTTATATTTTTATGACATCAGCAATGTATTTTTCTTTAATAGCAGCTATGACGATTGTGCTAAATATAAGAAACATAGAGTACATGAATGACTGGGGAAAGGTATTAGGTACATTGGCTTTTTCAAATGTTCCGTTGGTAAAAGGGACTGCAGTAACAATAAGTACTTATATTTTAACATATTTTACACCTACTCAAGCGATGTTCTTCACTTGGTTATTATCTGTTTTGTGCGGAGGAATTTTAGGCTTAATTATATATGGGTGCAATGTTATTTCAAAGTCAAAAGTTGTTGGAATAGTAGCTTCAGGATTTTTGGTTATCTTGAGTGCGGCAGTTTCAGGAAATGAAATGGCACAGTGGTTTTCGCCAGTCTCGTGGACAACATTAAATAAATTAGATGTGGGAAAATTGACACAATATCCTACATTTACTTATGTGATGGTTGTTTATATGACAGCGATTATTATTTTAAGTGTATGGATTATAAAAGTAATCGAAAAAAAGGATGTCGGAGTAATGATACGGGAGGTATAAACATGGAGAAGCTGATACAGATAAAGAATCTGACAAAATGTTTTGGAGAGACGAAGGTATTAGATAAGATAAATGTGAATTTCGATAGAGGACATATTTACGGAATCATTGGTAGAAATGGTTCAGGAAAATCTATGTTAATGAAATGTATATGTGGATTGGTTGTACCTACTTCAGGTGAAATAATAATAGATAATAAAAAATTAGGTACAGATATTGATTTGCCGGAAAATTTAGCAGGAATTATAGAAGAACCGGGATTTTTGGAAAACTATAGTGCATATAAGAATTTACAGTTTTTATCTATGATTAAAAATAAAATAGGGAAAGAAGAAATTATACAAACGTTAAAGAGCGTAAGACTTGATCCATACAGTAAATTACATGTTGGTAAATATTCTATGGGAATGAAACAAAGACTGGGAATAGCACAGGCAATTATGGAAAAACCAGAAATTTTAATTTTGGATGAACCAATGAACGGTTTGGATAACGATGGAGTTATGGAAATGAGAAAACTCTTTATTAACTTACGAGAAGAAGGAACAATGATTATAATTGCAAGCCATAATAAAGAAGATATAGAAGTGTTATGTGATGAAGTTTTTGAAATGGAGAAAGGTAAGCTTACACCTGTACAACACTAAACTGTCAAAATAACAGTGGAACCATTATTTAAGTAAGTGGTTCCACTGTTGTTTTTGTATATATAACATCATCTACAATCCGTATTCCATATTTATCAAGGTCAACCCTGCCGTCTATGACCTCAATGCCATCTGCTCTTAGACGCTTAGCCTGTTCACCGGCTCCGCCGAAGGCAAATGCCCCTGACAGCTCACCCTTTGCATTTACCACTCTGTAGCATGGAATTTCATCAGGATTGGGATTCTTGTGCAGGGCATTGCCGACAGCCCGGCACATTTTTTATTGCCTGCAAGCTCAGCAACCTGTGCATATGTGGCAACACAACCCTTTGGGATTCTTTTTACAGCCTCATATATGAGCCGGGTCGGATTATAGGTGACAAGGTCATAGCTGTCTGCAATCATGTTTTTTATAGCATCATCCGGTATGCTGCCATCGAGAATGATGGTATTCCAGTTGTCCTTGTTCTGGTGCCAGCCGGGGATGACCGATGGGAAGGCATCCCTCCAGAAGTCTCGCCAGGCAGGAGATACCTTGACATTTAAGTTGATAAAACCATTGCGCTCGTAGGTCCACAGGAAAACCTTTTTGCTGTCCTTTACGCGGACTAGCTGCCAGTTTGGGTCGTGGAATGGTGCTTCCTGATATGTATTTGGAATGATAAGCCGTAGTCTAATGCTTCTTGTCGTGTTTTCATAGATTTTGCCTGCCTTCTTTTTAATTATACGGTTACAGTATAACATAGAAAGAACAAATGTTTAATCGTGAAATGACAATTTATTGACTTAACTCAACGTATAATTTCTCTATCTCCCCATCTTCCTTAGAATTAACAAACACCAGTGTATCATCCGATTTATCATGAGAATAGGAGAGTATCCGTCGAATACATACAGGCTGCATTTTCCAAGGGTACGTCCTTCATACCTGCCGATATCGTAGCTGTCGGTAGAGGCTCCGTTTGTACGCAGGAAACTGTCATCCGGCAGCTCGTCCATAAGCTTAAGCTCTGTGATGTCATTTACATCAATCTCGCTTGTATACCACCGGCAGAAATAGTAAGGTTATTGTTTGTCAGAGTGATTTTTTCCTGTATATTAATCAAAGGAAGCATGCAGACAAACACCAGGATGATACAGCCGGCTGTTATTGCACAGGTGATTCCTGTGAAAATCCACGCGCCTTTTTTAGCATAATTAAACGTGTAATTGCCGGACTGCATGCGGTTTTCAATGAGAATATGTTTGTCGTCGGGATTATAGTAGTAGCCGGTTTTCCAGTATTCATCATCGTCCACATCTATTGGTGAGGTGTTGGCAGACAGCAGTTCCTTCTTTCTGTTTAAGCCCATATAAATTGGAACAATAAATCCCAAAACGGCTATTAACTGAATGAAAATATACACATAATATGATGATGCCGGAAGTATTCCGGTGATACCTGTGTATAATGCTACATAAATCCATGCGACAGCGTTTAGTCCGCTTAGGAGAAGCATTGCGATGCTTTTATATTTTTTCATAGTATTGTTGACAATAAGGTTGAGCTTTGAATCCATGCTGTATACGTGGCGCTCGCTTTTGTTTATAAAAGCATGAAATACCAGCGAAAGTGTGGATATTAAAACAGAGCACAAAAACAGCGAAATCATAAGGATATTGTAATGGGTGTCACCAAGCATAAAGTATGGTATATATGCTGCAAGCTCAGTAATTAAAAAGAGTGCGTGCCATTTATAGCTGACTGTCGTGGCACCGGCTTCTGCTGAAACGCGGGTGTCGATATAAACCTTTTTACGTTGGGTTTCTATTATCCATCCGTTTTGTATTTTCAGAGCATACATTTTCCGGTGGGAGCTGTTTGGAATATGAATAATTCCAAAGATATATGCAAACATCCAGATAATATATATCAGAACAAAAACGGCAATGTTAAAAAAAACAATAAAGCATATCGCAATGGAGATAATCACATTGGCAATTTGAAAGTGTTTCATTTTGCGTTTTCCGGTGGTGACGATTTCGGTTACTTCGGCATCTTCTTTGTGAGATGATGGAATATGTACATTGAGATACATGCCATTTTCATATTTATAGGCGTGTGTGTACGCAAATTGCATACATAGTATGATAAAAAGGTTTGCAACTATAAAGATAATAAACATGATAATTTCCATAGTCTGCCTCCTCTGCTAAGCGGTACATGGTTTCATTTGTGAATACATTTTATCACACATTGATAAAAATTCCTCACGGCTCATTCCGGTGAGACAGGCCTCAGCACTTAAAAGCTCAAGCTCTGATTCCAGCTTTTCAGTGAAATCTGTATCATCTGCGATGGATTCGGACACAAAAGCGCCGAGCCGTCTGTCTGTACGGATAAATCCCTCATTTTTCAAAATCTGATAGGCTTTATTGACCGTCATTGTGTTTACACCGGCATCGCTTGCAAGCTGGCGTACGGTTGGAAGCTTTTCACCGGTCTTTAGCTCACCTTTGCCTATTCCCTTTACAATCTGGTTTCTAAGCTGTACGTATATCGGGGTGCTGCTTGACATGTCGAGTTCTATTATCATGTGAACCTCCTGTATCTTACTGTTTATAGGTCATAGCCTGTTTGAAATGTATCGATTTTTATGAGCAGGCTGTAATCTGACAAAACTTGTAAGTGATATAAATGTATTATTTGTATTATATACAGTAATACAGAAAAGACATTCTGTCAACGGATGTTTTAGCATCAACTATATTGACATTTGGAATATTACAATTATGATTAAAGAGTTATAAGGTATCACAACGTAAAAGAATACATATGAGGTTATAAAATGAGCAGATTAATAGAGCAGATAAAACAAAAGGAAGCCTGTGCCTTCACACATGGTGGCAAATTTCATGCAGATGATGTGTTCTCATCAGCCCTGCTTTTGTATATAAACCCTGAGATCAATATAACAAGGGGCAACAGTGTGCCTGATGATTTCACGGGAATAGTTTTTGATATAGGGCGTGGTGAGTTTGACCATCATCAGAAGGACAGCAGAATCAGGGAAAACGGTGTGCCGTATGCGGCATTTGGCCTGCTGTGGGAGGCTGTTGGAGCGGATATTCTAGGTGAGGAGCTTGCGGTAAAATTCGATGAGTCATTTGTCCAGCCTCTCGACAACAATGACAATACAGGTGAGAAAAACGAGCTTGCAACGCTTATAGGCAATTTCAACCCGTCATGGGATTATGAGGGCGGCAGCGATGAGGCTTTCTTTCAGGCGGTAAGCGTGGCAGGCATGATACTGGAAAACAAATTTGAGAGATACCGTGGCAATGAGAGAGCCGATAAGAGAGTGGAGGAGGTGCTTGCAAAGCACGATCCGGCAAGCAGGATACTGGTGCTCCCTGAGTTTATACCGTGTCAGAAGGCTCTGAGTGAGACGGATATTGCGTTTGTTATTTTTCCGTCAAACAGAGGTGGCTTTTGTATACAGCCACAGAAAAGAGAATACTCGATGAATTACAAGTGTTCTTTTCCGGCAGAGTGGCTGGGGCTTGAAGGTGAGGAGCTGGTAAATGCTACAGGAATTTCCAGTGCGATATTCTGTCACAAGGGAGGCTTTATCATGACTGTTAAGGAGCAGGATGAAGCTGTAAAGGCATGCGAAAAGGCGCTTTCTCTCCATAAAGACAGCTCTGTGATAGTATGGTATGGCGGTAAAGGAGATACTACAGCGAAGGCATGTGACAGTGAGACCGACGAGCTGCTTATAAATGTTGCAAAAGCACGAGGCATAAAGGGTGTGCATATCTGTCATGTTGATGCAATGCCTGTTGTGCAGCTTGAATTAACAGAGCTTGACAGTGAGACAGCATATGCAGAGGTGCTGATGGAGAAGCCGCAGTGGAAGGCATATGTAAAGGAGCAGGTGAAGTGTATTTTGAAGTACAGACCGGAGGCAGTGTATGTGGAAGGAAACGCATTTGAGACATATCCGGTTATACGTGCACTCAGAAAGAAGCACATTCCTGTACTTACGATGATTGAAAATAAAGAGAAAAAAATAATGGTAAGAATACCATGATTTATGTGCATTTTTGAAAAAATTTGGTATAATGTTGTTAAGCGCGGACATCGTGCAGTTTTGCGAATGTGTGTGGTGGTTTTGAATAATACGAGTAATATACAAGTAACAATACGAGGATGCAGCAGGTATGAAGACAATCATAAAATACGAGCTTGTTATAAATAAGGCACTCAGATCTGCACTCAACTATGATACACCGGATGAGCAGATTAATGAGTTTATCAGATTTTTCGGAAAACACATCGGTTCTGACCGCATATATATTTTTGAGGACTGTGATGAGAAGCATGTTACCAACAATACATATGAGTGGTGTGCGGATGGAATAGTGCCGGAGATACATGAACTGCAGAATGTCGATATGGACATAATAGGCTGGTGGTATCAGGCCTTTGACAAGGACAGGAATGTAATTATCACAGATATAGAGCAGATAAAGGACGAGCGCAGGGAATCCTATAATCTGTTAAAGGCGCAAAATGTAAAAACCTGGTGGTATGTCCAATCCGTTACAAGGATGAGATAAAGGCTTTTTCGGTGTGGATAATCCACCGGAAAGTGATACTCTCGGACTGACCACATTCCTGGATATGATAGGAACCCTGCTCATATCATTGCTTAAGCTGCGCAATTCCTTCACAAAGTCGAATAAGGAAGCGAAGCTTAGCAGCTATTCATCGCTTTCAAGCATCTATATATCCATGGCACTGGTAAATGTGCAGACACGCAGATACCATATAGTAAAGACTTTGGATGAGGTTACACACTTTTTGGGCGTGAAGCACAGAAAGAGGGAGAGTATAGGATAGATGAGGATTTCCCGGGGCATATAAACAGTGTGATGAATGAGTTCTGTACTAAGGCACAGCGCAAAGAGACACTTGAATTTGTGGATATCAGTACTGTAGGGGACAGACTTTGTGGAAAAAATACCATAGTGCACGAGTTTATCGGAAAGGTATCAGGCTGGTGCCGTGAAAGGTTTATTCCTGTAGACTATGATGCAGATGGCAGGCTGTGGCATGTGCTTTACTGCGTGGAGAATATTGATGAGGAAAAGCGACGTGAAAACAGGCTTATGTATCTGGCACAGATTGATTTGATGACAGGTATACGCAACCGCGGAAGTGGAGAGAATAAGATAACAGAGTATCTCGTCCGCAAACAGTGCGGTCTGCTTTGTCTTTTGGATTGTGACAAGTTTAAGTCAATAAACGACACCTATGGACATGCGGTAGGTGACAAGGTGATAATAGCAATTGCTGATACTCTGCGCAAATCATGTCGTGATGATGATGTCGTTCTTCGCCTGGGCGGGGATGAGTTTGCGGTATTTATACCGGGGATGCTTGATAAAGAGCGGGCAGAAGCTTTTTTTGACAGGCTTTTTTCAAACATAGAGCATATTGATATAGCAGAGATGAATGGAAAGCATATACTGCTCAGTCTGGGCGCATGCTTTTATGACGGAATGGATTGTATCACGTTTGACCAGCTCTACAGAAGGGCAGACACCGCCATGTATGACAGCAAGAAAAAACAGGGCTACAGTGCGACAATTTTTGATGCAAAGCAATGATAGTCCGGCATATTAAATAAAAAGAGGAGAATGAAAATGCAGACAGGAAAAGCAATATCTATTCCATCAATCCTCAAGGTGGGAAATGGAACATTAAACAAAATCGGAGAGTATTTAAAGAGTGAGGAGCTGACGAGCGTAGTCATTTTTATGGGAAACGGTCTCATAGATATGTTTGGAGATACTATAATGAAGTCGCTTACTGATGCCGGTATCACAGTGCTTGAGTACAGTGAGCTTGATACAGTTGAGATAGACGATATCATCACCCTTGCATTTGATATACCAAACAAGGCAAAGGCAGTCGTGTCAGTTGGCGGCGGAAAGGTAATAGATGCAGGAAAATATGCAGCTTTTCTAAGAAATATGCCATTTATCAGTGTGCCGACCTCAAGCTCAAGCGATGGTTTTTCTAGCGCCAGTGCATCACTTTTGGTCCACGGCAAGCGTACGTCGGTTCCTGCAAAGCTTGCGCATGGTATCATAGTTGACACACAGGTCATCCGCACAGCACCGGAGAAGTTTATATATTCAGGCATCGGGGATATGGTGTCAAAGATTACAGCACTCTATGACTGGATTTTTGAGGAAGCACATGGTGCAGGCGTGGTCAACGACTTCGCCGTGATGGTTGCTAAAAAGGCGGTCAACAGCTTTGTGCGTACACCTTATGAGAGCATAAAGGATGAGCTTTTCCTAAAGGAGCTTGTGGATTCGCTTGCCATGAGCGGCATAGCAAACGAGATAGCGGGAAGCAGTGCGCCGACCAGCGGCAGTGAGCATCTTATTTCACATGCGCTTGACAAAATTCTTGAGCATCCACAGCTTCATGGCATACAGGTCGGCATAGCAACCTATATCATGAGTGTGGTGCAGAACCACAGATATGTAAGGGTGTGCACTGTGCTCAAAAGGACAGGCTTTTTCGACTATGCGGCCACTCTTGGCATGAGAAAGCAGGATTTTCTGGATGCGATAGATATGGCGCCATCCATGAAGCCGTTCAGACACACATATCTGCATGAGAAGGAGTACCGCGATGCGGCAAAGAAGCTTGTGCTGGAGGATGATATACTGAATAAAATACTGGTATAGAGATATGTATGAGAAGACTATAGAGCCGGTTGCGATTATGCACACCGGATTTGGAGAGAAATTTGGCATTCCAAGGCAGAGCGGCCTCGTACCTGAGGCAGCAGGGCAGATAGTATTTGAACCAAAATACCAAAATCCCGATGCGCTTCGCGGAATAGAGGAGTTCTCGCATTTGTGGATTATATGGGGCTTTTCCGAAAACAAAGTGGAGAAATTCACACCGCTCGTCACACCACCCAGGCTTGGAGGCCGGGAAAAGAGAGGTGTTTTTGCCACACGTTCGCCCTTTCGCCCAAACGGCATGGGACTGTCCTCTGTAAGGCTTGATAAGGTTGAGTACAAAAGCAGCAAGGACCCCATAATTCATGTGTCAGGTGTAGATATGCTTGACGGAACACCAATATATGATATAAAGCCGTATCTGGCATATGCAGACTCACATTCTGAGGCATCAGATGGCTTTGCCGCAGAGCACAGATGGGATACGTGCATGTTATCTGGCGCGATGAGGCACTCAAAGCTGTATGGATGAAGACACCCGCATTACAGTGGAGCATATTCTGGCACAGGATCCAAGAGCAGCATACAACAAGGCCAAGGATTATATCTATGGCATGAGATACGGCAGCTTTGATATACGCTTTGTGGCTGATTCACATGCCGGCACGATAGAGATAGTGGATGTCGTGGAGTGCATAGACGGATATCATAAGGTTAAGTGATTTTAGGAAGTGTTTTTAGTGAATATGATTTGCATATGCTGTCCGAAGAGAGTAAAATGGTAATGCATACAAAAGGACAAATGCATTACGAATATATATGTAAATACATATTAAATACACATAAGGAAGGTACATACAATGAAAACAGTAAAGGACTATATCAGAACTATCCCGGATTTCCCGGAGAAGGGCATCATGTTCCGCGATGTGACAAGTGTTATCCAGGATGCGGATGGACTAAAGCTTGCAATTGACGAGATGATAAAAAGACTTGACGGGCTTGATTTTGATGTGATAGCAGGAGCTGAATCAAGGGGCTTTGTTTTTGGCATGCCGATAGCATATGCGCTTCATAAACCGTTTGTTATGGTGAGAAAAGCAGGCAAGCTGCCATGTGAGACTGTATCAAAGACATATGACCTTGAGTATGGCACAGCAACAATTGAGATGCACAAGGACTCTGTAAAGCCTGGTCAGAAGGTGGTTCTCGTGGATGATCTTATCGCTACAGGAGGCACAATGCAGGCAGCAGCAGAGCTTGTGGAGGAGCTTGGAGGAGAGGTTGTGAAGATGCTTTTCCTTATTGAGCTTGCAGGTCTTAATGGCAGAAAGCTTCTTAGCAAGTATGATGTGGACGCAGTTGTGTCATATGATGGCAAGTAGAGCTGTTATATCTGAATGAATATATTTTATATGTTTGTGCATACTGACATTAATTAAATCAATGATTTGATGAGATTAAGAGTAAGGAGAGTCGGTATGCAGCAAAAATTGGGAAAGTGGAGTCTCCGTTTTACGGAGGCTCCTTTTATATTGGAAAGCAGTTCGGTTGTAGGCACAAAGGAGGCGGACGGACCGCTTGGTGGTCTGTTTGATATTGTAGGCAAAGATGACAGGTTTGGGCAGAATACGTGGGAAAAGGCAGAAAGCTCCATGCAGCGCGATGCACTCACAATGGCCCTTGGAAAAGCACATCTGGATGCGTCCGACATGGACTATGTATTTGCAGGAGATCTGCTCGGACAGTCTATGGCCACAACATTTGGTATGGAAACTTCCGTATTCCGTGGTTTGGAGTGTATGGAGCATGCTCCACATGCGGGGAGTCGCTCTCGCTTGCCGCGGCATTTGTGGCAGCAGGGTATGCAAGGCATGCGGTGGCAGTGACATCGAGTCACTTCGGCAGTGCCGAAAAGCAGTTTCGCTTCCCTAACCAGTATGCCAATCAAAGACCTGTGTCAGCGACGTGGACTGTCACAGGAAGTGCTGCATTTATTGTGGGCAGTGGAGCAGGTGGTAATGAGATACAGGCCGGGTGTGACAATGCAGATAGTATATCAAAGAAGGTGCAGATTGAGGGAATCACGACAGGAGTTGTGGTGGATTATGGCATAAAGGACGCCATGAACATGGGCGCTGCAATGGCCCCTGCGGCCTGTGAGCTGATAGTAAATCACCTGAGTGATTTTGGAAGAGAGGCATCCTATTACGATAGGATAGTGACAGGAGATCTTGGAAGCGTCGGACAGAAGATACTGATTGACCTGTGCAGGCAAAAGGGCGTGGACATAAGCAAAAATCATGAGGACTGTGGCATGAAGATGTTTGATGCAACGAATCAGAACACAGGCTCAGGTGGTTCGGGCTGTGCATGCTCGGCAACTGTTTTGTCAGCATATTATCTGCCAAAGCTTAGAAGCGGTGAATTGAAGCGTATACTATTTGTGCCGACAGGAGCACTTCTTTCGCCTGTCAGCTTCAACGAGGGCGAGTCAGTACCGGGAATTGCACATGGTGTGGTGCTTGAAGCTGCAATTTGAAGCTGATGGCTTCACATATATAATAGTGTTAACGTGCCGTTTTTGGGGGAGGGGCTGCACGTTCAAAAAATAGAAGAAAGGCGTAAGGATATAATGGATTATGTAAAAGCATTTGTGGTGGGTGGTATAATCTGCGCCATCGTACAGATTTTAATGGAAAAAACAAAGCTCATGCCGGGCAGAATTATGGTAATGCTCGTGTGCACGGGAGCGCTTCTTGGCGCCGTCGGCATATATGGGCCATTTTCAAAGTGGGCAGGCGCCGGTGCCAACGTACCGCTTTTGGGCTTTGGCAATGTACTGTGGAAGGGTGTGAAGGAGGCAGTGGACAGCGAGGGTTTTATTGGATTGTTTAAGGGCGGCTTTAAGGCTTGTGCGGTCGGAGTGTCGGCAGCACTTATCTTTTCGTATATCGCGGCACTCATCACGAAGCCAAAGTTAAAGAGCTGATTAATTTCAGAATAATGCATAATTAACAGTAAATTGCCCATACTATCTCCAAAACAAAAAGGAGACTGATACAATGAAGAAAATGAAATATTTATTGGCACTTTGCCTGATACTCGCTGCTGCAAGCGCTTTTGCAGCCTGTGGAAACAATAGTAATGTGGCAGACACTTCAATGGTTGAAAATACACAAAGAGGTGGCTCTGCCGCCGACGATGCCGGTAAAGCCGGAAAGGATATCATAGATGGCGCCGGAAATGCCGGCAAGGATGTGATAGACGGAGCAGGCGATGCCGGAAAAGATGTGATAGACGGAGCGGGCGATGCCGGTAAGGATGTGATAGACGGCGCAGGTGATGCCGGCAAGGATGTAATAGACGGCGCAAAGGATGCCGTAGATGATGCCGGAAATGCCATAAAAAAGAGTGTTGATGGTGGAAACAACAACTAACAGCTATTTATAAAAAGAAAACAGTCACTATATATGCTTCAATGGCTGCAAAAACAAAAGCACCAACAACATCGCTGATAAAGTGCACACCTGATATCACCCGGACACAGGCAATGATAGCTGCAAGTACTGCAAGCAAAATACCGGTGAACCATAAAGGCGAAGCTGCAGGTGAGCATATTAAAACGGTAAATGCAATTATAAATGCAGAAAAAACGTGCCTGCTTGGAAAAGACCTGCCGTGGGTATCCTTTGGAATGACAGGCGGCATATCAAATTTTTCGTATGGGCGTGGTCTGTTTACGATATATCTGAAAACCGATACTGCAATAAAGCCGACAAGCGGAGCAATGATTGAGAGTGCAAGCATATGATCGGCTGTAAAGCACAGATACAGCACGTATACAGGGTATGTGATAAAAACTAAATAGGTGCATATTTTATTGATTAATTCAAGCTTTCGGGCTGCCCTGTTGTTTTCACGGAATGGGGCAGTCATTTTTATGTATGTATTTTTTTCATGATTATTTTCCATCGTTTATTTAAGAAATATTGTATTGTAACTGTCTAGAGTGGTGTCAACTGCCCTTGCGGTACTGCAGAGGTGTCATGCCATAGTGCTTTTTGAAGGCTCTGTTAAAATATGACAGGCTTTCAAACCCCACTTCACCGGAAATAGAAAGCACCGAGCTGTCTGAGCTTTGCAAAAGTCTCGCAGCCATGGTAAGGCGGTAGTCATTTAAATAGTCAACAAACGATGTGCCCATGGTCTCTTTAAAATATCTCATAAAATGAGACTCGGAAAACCCGGCTACATCAGAGATATCGGCAATGGAGATTTTGTCAGCATAATTATTTTCCACATATTTGAGCACAACCTTCATCTTATCAAGAGTCTTTTTGCTTTTTAGTGGCTTTGTCAGATTACGGCAACGGTTATCAAGCACAAAAAAGAATTCGTAGAGCTTGCTCTTTATATAAAGCTGATAGCCCTGCGGCATCGTCTTGCAAATCTCATCGCATGCATCTATTGGAGCCACGACATCCTCGTAGTATGGATACACCGGTGTAAAAACTGTCGGAACTGTGAATCTGCCGGCTAAGAGAGGTGTAAGAAAATCCTCCTTGGTGTAATCGTACTTTCCGGTAAGCAGCATCGACATGGAAAATATGATATTTTCGTACTCCATCGATTCATCCATATATTGGTCTATAGAGTGAAGCTGTCCCGGCAGTATCAGCACCAGGCTTGGCGCTGTGACATGGTACTCCTTAAAATCAACAGATATATGACCGCAGCCCTTCTTTATATAGATAAGCTCCATGTCGTCGTGCCAGTGCAGCGGAACTCCGGAAAAATCAAGAGGAATAGAGCACAGGTAGGTATTGTATGGGAACGTAAGCTCCACATGTGTTTTGTCTTCGTGATAATTTTCATATTCTAATATATTCATGATGATATTTTAGCATATTATTTATTGAAAAGCCACTAAAAATACCGAAAAATGATAGGATTGTGCAAGTTTTCGACTGTATATTGCAAGAATTGTGCAGTGTAATGGATTATACTTGATTCATCAAATGACACAAAGAAGTTAAGCACGCTAAATGAAAATTAGTTAATTTGACACATTGGCGTGTATACATGATAACAGATTTGGGAGGAAATCAAAATGGCAATCATGCAGGAAATCGAAACAAAGCTTCAGAAGGGAATCAGCGTTAGTACAGACGAGGAAGTATACTACGCATTACTTGAGCTTGTAAAAGACAAGGCAGAGAAAAAGGTTTCAAACAAAGGAAAGAAAAAGCTCTACTATATCTCAGCAGAGTTCCTTATCGGAAAGCTTTTATCAAACAACCTTATCAACTTAGGTATCTACGATGAAGTTAAAGAGACTCTTGAGAAAAACGGAAAGTCACTTGCTGAAATCGAGGAAATCGAGCTTGAGCCTTCACTTGGAAATGGAGGACTTGGACGTCTTGCAGCATGCTTCATAGATTCAATCGCAACACTCGGACTCAACGGAGACGGTGTAGGCCTCAACTACCACTACGGATTATTCAAGCAGGTATTTGAGAATAATCTCCAGAAGGAGACTCCAAACCCATGGATTACAAAGGAGAGCTGGCTTACAAAGACAGATATCACATATCCTGTAAGCTTTGGTGGATTCACAGTACAGTCAAGACTTTACGATATCGACGTAGTTGGATATAACAACCGTACAACAAAGCTTCACTTATTCGACATCGAGTCAGTTGATGAGTCAATCGTAGGCGACACAATTGATTTCGACAAGGATGATATCAAGAAGAACCTTACATTATTCTTATATCCTGATGATTCAGATGATAAGGGACGTCTCCTTCGTGTATACCAGCAGTATTTCATGGTATCAAACGCAGCAAGACTTATCATTGCAGAGGCAGAAGCAAAGGCTCTAATTTACATGACCTTGCTGATTATGCAGCAGTTCAGATTAACGATACACATCCATCAATGGTTATTCCAGAGCTTATCCGTCTCCTTCAGGAGAAGGGCATCCTGATGGATGAGGCTATTGAGATTGTATCAAAGGTTTGTGCATACACTAACCACACAATCCTTGCAGAGGCTCTTGAAAAATGGCCAATCAGCTTCTTGGAGAAGGCTGTTCCACAGCTTATGCCAATCATCCGTGAGCTTGACAACAAGGTTCGCGCAAAGGTAGCTGACGAGAGCACATACATCATCAAGGACGGTCTTGTACACATGGCACACATGGATATTCATTTCGGATATTCTGTAAACGGTGTTGCATACCTCCACACAGAGATTTTAAAGAATACAGAGCTCAATAACTTCTACAAGTTATATCCTGAGAAGTTCAACAACAAGACAAACGGTATCACATTCCGTCGTTGGTTAATGTCTTGTAACCCGGAGCTTTCAGCATACATCACAGAGCTTATCGGTGAAGGCTGGAAGAAGGATGCAAACGAGTTAGAGAAGCTTGGCAATTTCATCAATGATGACACTGTTCTCACAAAGCTTGTTGACATCAAGAACGCAAAGAAGACAGAGCTTGCTTCTTACTTAAAGAAGACTCAGAATCTCGACGTACCTGACAATTCAATCTTTGATATCCAGGTTAAGAGACTTCACGAGTACAAGAGACAGCAGCTCAACGTGCTTTACATCATCCGTAAGTACTTTGAGATCAAGGCAGGCAAGAAGCCATCTACACCAATCACGTGCTTCTTCGGTGCAAAGGCAGCTCCTGCATATATCATTGCAAAGGATATCATCCATGCAATCCTCTGCTTACAGCAGATTATCAACAATGATCCTGAGGTAAGTCCATACCTTAAGGTATTCATGGTTGAGAACTACAACGTAACATTAGCTGAGAAATTATTCCCGGCTGCAAATATTTCAGAGCAGATTTCTCTTGCTTCCAAGGAGGCATCAGGAACAGGAAACATGAAGTTCATGCTTAACGGTGCTATTACACTTGGAACAAGTGACGGAGCAAACGTAGAGATAGCTGAGCTTGTCGGCGATGAGAACATCTATGTATTCGGTGAGGATTCACAGACTGTTATCGACAGATATGAGAGAGGCGACTACTGCTCTAAGGATTACTATGACAAGGATGCAGACTTAAAGAAGGCTGTTGACTTCCTTGTAAGTGATGAGATGATGAAGGTTGGTTCTAAGGAGAACTTAGAGAGACTTTACAACGAGCTCCTCAACAAAGACTGGTTCATGACATTCCCTGACTTTGAGGATTACTGCAAGACAAAAGAGAAGGCTTACGCTGATTATGAGGATAAGAAGGCTTGGGCTAAGAAGATGCTTGTCAACATCAGCAAGGCTGGTTTCTTCTCTTCTGACAGAACAATCAAGCAGTACAATGATGAAATCTGGCATTTAGAGGCTTAGAATTTTTCTTCCTCCTTTAAATACAAATTGGGCTTAAGAACTCCTGCGGGTGCATCCCGCGGGGGTTCTTTTTTTGCTGGAGTACGGGACGTAAGCGCAGGGGACGGCGGGCTCCTGGCAGAAATGTAAGGGCGGGATTTACAAGTTTGGCAAATACATATATAATAAGGAGAAGAATATACACATGGAGAACTATTATGATAAAGAATAAATTTATGGCACTCACGCTTACCGTAGTGCTCACAGCAGGCATGCTTACCGGCTGTGGCTCCGACGACAAGGCAAAGGACAAGGATGCGTACAGACAGTATGGCATCAACTGTATAGAGAACGGCAGCTATGATGATGCGGTCGATGCTTTTCAGAAGGCACTGGACCAGTCGGTGGGCTCAGTAGGCGCAGAGGAGCTTGACATATGTTATTATAAGGCAAAGGCACAGTATTTAAGCGGTGACGTGGATGGCGCGATTGATACATATACGGCTATTATCGACTATAATAAGGATTCTGACGCATACTATCTGAGAGCTGTATATATTTTGCCAAGAATGATTCAGACAAGGGCTTGAAGGATTTTAAGACGGCGCTCAGTGAGAATGATGATAATTATGAGCTCTATCTTGGCATTTATGAGACCCTGTCAAAGTATGGCATGAATGACCAGGGAAAGGAATACCTGGATAAGGCATTAAGCTTAAGGCAAAAACTGCTGACGACTACATGCAGAGAGGCCGTATATACACCATGCTCGGTGATTATGATTCAGCAATAAAGAGTCTGCAAAAGGCTATTGATGAGAAGCTTGTCAAGGCAAACTACTATATGGGTGAGGTATATCAGAAGAAGGGCGACAATGACAGCTCGCAGAAGTATTTTAAGAAATACCTAGACAGCGGTGAGGCAGATTCGTATGATCTGATGAATATGGGACAGGCGCAGATGGACAATGGTAACTATGACACTGCGATTACTTATTTTCAGAACGCACTTGAACTTGAAAGTGTGCCGAACAAGCAGCAGATAACAAAGGCTATGATTATAGCATATGAGTATTCCGGCGATTTTGCCACAGCAAAGAGCAAAATGGAGGAATACATGAAGGATTATCCTGATGATGAGGATGCAGCAAGAGAATATCAGTTTTTGGAGACCAGATAGATTATGGCAGATACTATTAAGATAGAGGATATTGAGGAGAGAGTGGTGCTCGTCGGAGTGAGCGAGCAGGACGGTGATGATGCAGATGATTCACTTTCAGAGCTTGCGGAGCTGGTAAAGACAGCAGGTGCGACAGTTGTAGGCACACTTATCCAAAGAAGAGAAAAAATTCATCCGGGCACGTATGTCGGCACCGGCAAGGTGGCAGAGATTGCAGAGCTTGTGGAGAGTACAGGGGCAACAGGCATTGTGTGCGATGATGAGCTGAGTCCGGCACAGCAGAAGAATCTGGAGATGTACCTTGACACAAAGGTTATGGACAGGACACTTGTTATTCTTGATATTTTTGCATCAAGGGCCACAACAAGTGAGGGTAAGATACAGGTTGAGCTTGCTCAGCTCAAGTACAGATTAAGCCGTTTGTCGGGACTGGGAAAGTCCATGTCAAGGCTTGGCGGTGGAATAGGAACAAGAGGTCCCGGAGAGAAAAAGCTTGAGGTGGACCGCCGTCTTATAAATGACAGGATAGCACAGCTTCGGAGAGAGCTGAAAGAGGTTCAGAAGCACAGAGATATCACAAGGGCAAAGCGTGAAAAAAATAAAGTACCGGTTGTTGCGATAGTAGGATATACTAACGCAGGTAAATCCACGCTGTTAAATCACCTGACAGAGGCAGATGTGCTTGAGGAGGATAAGCTCTTTGCAACGCTTGATCCTACAACGCGTATTCTTGCGCTTGATGGCAAGCAGCAGGTGCTTTTACTGATACGGTCGGGTTTATCAGAAAGCTGCCGCATCATCTGATAGAGGCCTTCAAGAGCACCCTTGAGGAGGCAAAGTATGCTGACATCATTTTCCATGTGGTGGACGCATCAAATATGCAGCGGGAAAAGCAGATGTTCATAACTTACCAGACATTGGATGATCTTGGTGTAAAAGACAAGAAATTTGTCACACTTTTTAATAAGCAGGATGCCCGCACAGACAACGAACCGCTGCATGATTTCAGGGCAGATTATACTCTTAACATTTCAGCGGCAAAGGATCTGGGATTAGATGAGGTAAAATCTCTTTTAGAGGAGATATTAAGAGAGAACAAGGTATATATTGAGAGAATTATCCCATATGATAAGGCTGGCGTGATACAGCTCATCAGAAAACAGGGCGAGCTTGTGTCGGAGGAATATGTGGCTGATGGGATACAGATAAAGGCATATGTGCCGATGGAGGTGTACGGCAGGCTCGATTAGGGTGCTGCTTCGCTATATCATTATATTAAGCGAGGAATTTAAAATGTCGAAAACGCGTTCAATCCGCTGGGACAAGCTGGACAACACAGCAAATCTGTTCCCTAGTATAGCGGGGAGAGCATGACAAATGTATATCGGATCTCAGTCACCTTAACTGATGAGATTGACAGTGAAAAGCTGCAGGAGGCACTGGATATAGTGCTTCCGAAGTTTGGTCTGTTTAATGTGAGACTCAGGATGGGAGTATTCTGGAACTATTTTGAGGAAAATGGCAAAAAGGCACCAAAGGTGCATGAGGAAAATACATTTCCGTGCAGATTTATAAGACCGAACAAGAATCACAGCTATCTTTTCAGGGTGACATACTATAAGAACAGAATAAATCTTGAGGTATTTCATGTGCTGACAGATGGCATGGGCGGCATAAATTTCCTTAGGGAGCTCACCTACCAGTATCTGCGTCTCACACATCCGGAGATTGCAAAGCTAAAGGGCGATTCATTGACGCAGGGCACATCCTTAAATAGAGAGGACAGCTTTGTAAAGAACTACAAATCAAGTAAGCCAAGTGGCTTTAACAGGCAGAAGGCGTATCTTTTAAAGCTGGAAAAGGTACCTGATGGAGAGTTTGGGCTGATACATGGCATGATGCCTGTATCACAGCTGAAGCAGGTCTGCCACCGCTATGGAGTTTCCATAAATGATTATCTGGTAGCATGCTTTGTGTGGAGTGTGTATCAGGAGTGTTTTCACGGCATGCCAAACGATATGCCTGTCAGGGTTGCAGTTCCTGTGAACCTTCGTCCTTATTTTGACTCCGTGACCACAAAGAACTTTTTTGTCATGATATCTGCTGAGTTCAGACCGCAAAACAGCTCCTACACATTTGAGGAGGTGCTTAAAATAGTGACGGATTCCATCAATTCACAGATTTCGAAGGAGCATCTGGAGGATCTTTTCTCATACAGTGTGTCAAATCAGAAAAATATCCTGATGAGACCGGTGCCTCTTTTTATAAAAAATCTGGCAATGAAGGCGGTCTATACACAGTCGGCACTGGCAAACACCACTACTATCACAAATATTGGAAATATAAAAGTAGAGCCGGAATACGAGCCGTATATAACAGGCTTTTATTCTTTATACCAATGTCCAAGGGACAGCCTATGAAGGGCACCATATGCTCCTACAAGGACACGCTGGTGTTTACTTTTTCATCTATTCTGGCCGATACGATGATTCAGAGAAGCTTTTTTAAGAAGCTTGTAAATGACGGAGTGGAAGTGACAATTGAGACAAATGGAGAGTATTATGACTAAATGCATGAAATGCGGTGTGTATATTGCAGACAATACAGATAAATGCCCGCTCTGCCAGCAGGTTGTGGCACCGGTTGAATTGTCATCGGACAATCATCAGGCACTGAAGGGGTTTTTGAACAGCATAATGATGTGCCGGATAAGTGCGTAAACGATACAGATAGTGCAGCAAAGAGGGCAGATAGTACAGCAAGCCATGACAACGGTACGAGATATCCTGACGTCAAGGGCGCATCAAGAAAATACAGATTACTGGAAAATATCATATTGTTTCTGTCTATAGTAGGACAGATTGTGCTGACAACTGTTGATTACATGACAGACCATGAGATAAACTGGAGCTTTATAGTGCTTCTTGTTGTAATCTATGCGAATGTGACGCTGCGTCTGGCAATAGTCGGAAGAAACGGATATATTTTTAAAATTGTAAGCACATTTGTGTTCACGGTGTTGTTTCTCGAGGGCATAGACCTGCTCACAGGAGCCAGTGGCTGGGCACTTACATTTGTTTTCCCAAGCGCATACTGGCGATGGTTCTTGCAACAATTATACTTATGATAGTAAACATAAGAAACTGGCAGAGCTACATGATGATGCAGCTTTTTCTTGTGCTGATGAGCGTGATTGCGATGATACTTGTGGCAGTCAAGGTCATATGGTTCCCATATCTGGCAATGGGAGCGATGGGCGCATCGCTGTTTTTGTTTCTCGGAACACTGATTATCGGTGACAAAAGAGCCAGAACAGAGCTGAAACGGAGATTTCATATATGATAGGCTTTCATGGAATAGGAAATTCGCATATGTTTGAGGATGAAGAGATGGGAAACTACCATCCGGAAATTGAAAACGGCGATAGTAATGGTGATAATGAAACTGGAATAATAGGAGCTTTGGGTAATAAGCTTGAAAAGACCTTTAAGAACTCATTATCTGCCATGAAAAGTGAGCATGTGGAAAAAGTCCATAGCAATGCAGCTGTGGCAGATGAAGAAGTCAGTATACAGGGAAAAATACTTGCTAATCTGATGGGACATATCACAAATGACCTTGCAATCGGCAAAAAAATAAAATCCGGAGAGCTCAGGAAGCGCATGAAGAACCTGCATGGCTTGTTCCGGACTGTTTTGTAACAGAGGATATAGATATGGGCGGTTTCACTATGAAGCTTTTATCTTCAAAGGAAAACCCAAATACAGAGCGTGTGATACTGCAGCTGCATGGTGGTGGATATATGGGGGCAGTGCGCAATGCATATTATGTATTTGCAGGCCTTTATAATGAGGTAAGTGAAGGCTGCTCAGTGCTCACGCCTGACTATCGCGTGGCGCCGGAGCACCCGTATCCGGCAGCACTTGAGGATGCCATAGCCTGCTATAAATGGCTCTTGTCACAGGGCTGGTTTGGCTCGCAGATTGTGCTGGCAGGAGACTCAGCGGGAGGAGGACTTGCAATGTGCCTCACCATGTATCTTCGAGACCACGTCATGCCGCTTCCGGCAGGAATAGTAGCCATGTCACCATGGACAGACCTCACAGCAGGCGGAGAGTCATATGAGACAAACTACGAAAAGGACCCACTGTTTGGGAACACAAGGGACAGTCTAATCTACGTGAATGATTATCCCGGTGACCACGATAAAATGGATCCATACATATCGCCGCTGTTTGGTAATTTCAGAGGCTTTCCACCAATGCTCATACAGGTAGGCTCGATAGAGATGCTCTTATCTGACTCGGTAGAGGCCGCTGCAAAGGCAAGAATCCAGGGTGTTAAGGTGCGACTGTCAGTGTATGAGGGGATGTTTCATGTGTTCCAGATGGGATACCTCAATTTCCCTGAGTCCAAGCGTGCATGGGCGGAGGTCAAGCGTTTCCTAAAGGTGATTAAAGAGGAAGAATAAATGAAGTAATATAGGAGCATTTATGGATGTAAATAGTACCTTTGAAAAAACAGGAATAAAATGTAAAGTATTACAGGAAATTATCCAGCTGGCGAAGAAGAATTGTGTTGAAAAAGTAATTCTTTTTGGTTCAAGAGCGCGAGGTGATTATAAAGAGCGAAGTGATATAGATCTGGCTTTTTGCGGTGGTAGCAGTAGTCATTTTATTTTGGATGTAGACGAAACAACTTCAACGTTGTTGGAATTTGATATAGTGGATTTGGATAAGCCTGTAAGAAAAGAATTGTTGGAATCAATAAAAAGAGAGGGGGTAGTGCTATATGAAAAAATTTGAGAATTTTAAGGCAGCATTAGTCAATTTAAACGATATTTTTTCTTATAAAGAACCATATGGAAATGTGGAAATTGCTGGCATGGTTGGCTTATATGAAATCTGTTTTGAACAATCATGGAAGGCGATGAAAGAATTATTAGAGAATTTTGGTTATGCGGAGGGTGCAACAGGATCGCCAAGAACAATTTTAAAAACAGCTTACAAGGCAGGAATGATTAGTGATGAAGAATTATGGCTGGATGCATTGGTTTCGAGAAATAATGTTGCACACGCATATAATCAGGCAATTGCAATGGATATTATACGTCAAACCAAAGAAAAGTATTATGATATGTTTATACAATTACAGAAGAAAATAGAACAGGATTGGTTATAGCAGAGCATATCGCAAGTAAAATTTTTTATGGATTATTCACAGGCTGCATAAATACAATTGCCGGAATAAATTGCATTTATGCAGGAGAAGGATGTTGGTATTTCGAAAGTGAGGACAAAAAATATAGCCTTGTAATTCCGAACAAGGAGATTAAAGAGGTATTTAAGCTGCATATACAGGAGTGGTTCAGAAATAAAATATTTTCCAATACCGACCAGTTGCAGGACTTTTGGAAGGCTTTCAAAGATGGAAAGGAAAGCTCCTATCATAAAGGAGAAAATAATTATGGCAAAGAAAATTTTAGTAGTAGTGGACGCACAGAATGATTTTATTACAGGAGCTCTTGGAAACAAAGAGTGTGACGTGGCAACAAATGTTATTGCAGAGGAAATCAGGTCAGGAAAATATGATGATGTGATATTCACAAGGGATACGCATGATGAAAACTATCTGAATACTCAGGAAGGAAAGAAACTTCCGGTAACGCATTGTATTAAAGGGACAAACGGATGGGAAGTAGACGCTCGTCTTAAAGATGCAATGAAGGAGCGTGGAGTTAATTGTGACGATATTACTTATATTGACAAGCCGACTTTTGGCAGCAAAGAGCTTGGCGAACTGCTTGCGAGATATGACAACAGCGATACAGAATTTATTTCTGTGGATTCTGCACAGGAATATGCGTAATAAGCAACGTAGCGATTGCAAAGACGTTCTGTAAAGACGCAGAGGTGTTCGTAATAGAAAATGCCTGCGCCTGCGTAACGCCTGAAAGTCATAAGACAGCAATAGAAGCAATGAAGATGATCCAGGTAGCATTAAGGCACACCCTCATGTTAGCGCACATGAGGGTGTGCCCTCTGCCGTATTCCCGGTCTCCAGGTTTTCGTAGTTAGTCTAGTGAATTAAGCAGTCTTTCCTGTATAAAGCTGATAATACTTTCCCTTCTTTGAAATCAGCTCATCATGACTTCCCCTTTCAATAATGCGTCCCTGCTCCAAAACCATAATACAGTCGCTGTTTCTGACAGTAGAAAGCCTGTGTGCGATAACAAATGTAGTACGGCCATGCATGAGCTTATCCATGCCGTCCTGAACAATACGCTCAGTACGTGTATCAATTGAGCTTGTAGCCTCATCGAGGATGAGCACAGGAGGATCGGCGATAGCGGCACGCGCAATGGCTAGAAGCTGGCGCTGGCCCTGGCTTAGGTTTGCACCGTCACCTGTCAGTACAGTATTGTAGCCGTCAGGAAGCTGGCGGATAAACGTATCGGCGTTTGCCAGGCGGGCAGCTGCGTATACTTCATCATCTGTGGCATCAAGCTTGCCGTAGCGGATGTTTTCCATGACAGTAGCTGTGAAAAGATGGGTATCCTGCAAAACAATGCCAAGAGAGTGGCGCAGATCAGCTTTTTAATCTTGTTTATATTGATGCCGTCATATCTTATCTTGCCGTCTGCTATATCGTAGAAGCGGTTGATAAGGTTAGTGATGGTAGTCTTTCCAGCTCCGGTGGTGCCAACAAAGGCAATCTTCTGACCGGGTGTTGCAAAAAGATCCACATCGTGCAGTACAATTTTCTCAGGCACATATCCGAAATCCACATCGTCAAATACCACATCGCCCTCAAGCTTTTTGTAGTCCACAGAGCCGTCAGCCTGATGAGTATGCTTCCATGCCCATAAGCCGGTGCGTTCATGGGTTTCGGTAAGTTTTCCGTTTTCTTCCTTAGCATTTACCAGTGTGACATAGCCCTCTCAGTCTCAGGCGTTTCGTCGAGCAGTGAGAAGATACGGTCACATCCGGCAAGCGCCATGATGATACTGTTGAACTGCTGGCTGACCTGCGAGATAGGCATGTTAAAGCTCTTGTTAAAGGTCAGAAAGCTCGCAAGCTTACCAAGGTCAGACCGCCAAAGCCTGAAAGAGCCATAACACCGCCGGCAAGAGCGCAGAGCACGTAGCTTAGATTTCCAATCTGTGCGTTTACAGGACCGAGCATGTTGGAGTACATGTTGGCATTGTAAGCGCTTTCAAAGAGTTCATCGTTTATTTTGTCGAAGGCTTCAATATTTTCCTGCTCGTGGGTAAATACCTTGACTACCTTCTGGCCGTTGAGCATTTCCTCGATGAAGCCGTTAACCTTGCCGAGGTCGCGCTGCTGTGCAAGGAAATAGCGGCTGGAGAAGCCTGCAAATTTCTTTGTCACGACTGTTGTTACGATTACCATCACGATAGTTAGTATGGTGAGCGGAATATTTAATATGACCATTGAAACAAAAACGCTCACAACAGTGATAGCACTGTTAAGTATCTGCGGAAGACTCTGGCTGATGAGCTGGCGGAGTGTATCGATATCGTTTGTATAAATTGACATGATATCGCCGTGCGCATGTGAGTCAAAGTATCGGATTGGCAGATCCTGCATATGGGAAAAGAGCTCAACACGCAGGTTCTTAATGGTGCCCTGTGATACGTAGATCATTATTTTGCTGTATGCAAACGTACTAATGACGCCGATACCGTAGAATACGGCGACCCTTCCATTGCTGCAAGGAGTGGTCCGTAGTCGGGATTTCCTGTCTTAAGCAGTGGTACTATATAGTCATCAATCAAATTTTTGGTAAACATGGTTCCCTGCACATTTGCAAGTACACTGACAAAGATACATATCACAACAATTATGCAGGCAGGTAAATATTTCTTGAAAATAAATCCCATGAGGCGCGCAAAAAGCTTACCGGGATTTTTAATTTTGGGTTTTGGACCTCGTGGTCCTCTTGGTCCTGGCATCAGGCAGCACCTCCTTCATCAAAGTCTCCTCCGCCGTTTGTCTGGGAATCGTAAACATCGCGGTAGATTTCATTATTTTTAAGCAGATTTTCGTGAGTGTCAAAGCCGTCCACTTTTCCGTCATTCATCACGATGATACGGTCAGCATCCATGACTGATGAGATACGCTGTGCGATGATGAGCTTAGTGGTTCCCGGTATTGTTTTTGCGAGGGCAGCACGGATTTTTGAATCTGTTGCTGTATCTACAGCCGAGGTACTGTCATCGAGTATGAGTATCCTTGGCTTTTTAAGCAGAGCCCTTGCGATACACAGACGCTGCTTCTGGCCACCGGATACGTTGGTTCCGCCCTGCTCTATGTAGGTGTTGTACTTGTCAGGGAAGGACTCGATAAAGTCATCGGCGCATGCCATTTTGCAGGCCTCAATACACTCATCTGTGGTAGCGTTTTTGTCACCCCAGCGCAGATTTTCGAGTATGGTGCCCGAGAAAAGCACGTTTTGCTGGAGCACGACAGCTACCTTGTTTCTGAGAGTGTCCATGTCGTATTCACGCACATCGTGGCCTCCGACGATTACAGAGCCGGTGTCTGTGTCGTAGAGACGGCTTATCAGGTTTACAAGGGAAGATTTCGAGCTTCCGGTTCCTCCTATGATGCCGATGGTCTCACCGGATTTTATGTCTAGATTTATATCTGACAGAACCGGAGTTTCAGCGGTGTCTGAATATCTGAAGGTTACATGCTTAAAGCTTATGCTTCCGTCAGGCACATCGTAAAGCGGTTCCTTTGGATTGTGCAGTGTGCTCTGCTCATTTAATACCTCGCTGATTCGTCTTGCGGATGCGAGTGAGAGTGAAATCATTACAAACACCATGGAGAGCATCATGAGGTTCATCAGAATATTCATGCAATAGGTGAGAAGAGCCATCAGATCACCTGTAGTGAGAGTGCTGCTTACCACCATATGAGCTCCGAGCCAGCTTATTAACAGGATGCAGGCATACACTGTAAACTGCATGAGAGGAGAGTTGTATACCACAAGGCTTTCTGCCTTCACAAATACGTCGTAGATATTCTGTGCTGCCTTTGAAAAACGTTTCTTCTCATAATCCTCACGGACGTATGCCTTTACAACGCGGATAGCGGATACGTTTTCCTGTACGCTTTCATTCAGGTCATCATAGCGCTTGAAGGCTCTGTCGAAGTATTTCATGGCCGCCTTGCTGATGAAAAGCAGTAAAGCTCCAAGCACAATGACAGCGATTAAGTATATTGTCGCAAGGCGAGGGCTGATGAAAAATGACATAGCCATCGCACATATTATGGATGCAGGGGCTCTCATAGCCATGCGAAGCAGCATCATGTAAGCATTCTGGATGTTGGTCACATCGGTTGTCATACGTGTGACAAGACTCGCGGATGAGAATCTGTCGATATTTGCAAAGGAAAAGGTCTGGATGTTGCGAAACATTGCAGCACGCAGATTCTTTCCAAAGCCCATGGCGGCCTTTGCACCATATTTTGCACCGAGACATCCTGTCAAAAGACCAAACAGTGCTGCGACAATCATCCACACACCCATGATATAGATATGCCTTGTGTCGCCCATATTGACACCGTTGTCGATGATTGATGCCATGAGAAGAGGGATTATGGTATCCACAGCCACCTCAAGCAGCATGAAACAGGTGTCGCAATCGAAGCCCATTTGTATTCCTTTATTTGGGCACCTAGTGTTTTTAACATATGTTTTGTCCTTTCTTCTTATATTCATATTTGATTAAAACAAACTTCCCACATTTATGGTAATGTGGTTAACTAAAAAAATACTTGCATTTAATTAGTTAGTGTGCTAACTATATTATAGATATACTTTTTTTATTGTCAAGAAAAATCTATGAAAGGATTTCAGATATGAAGGAGTTTACACCGGATAAATACTTAGGACACAAGATAAACCGCATCAGCAGGAGCATAGACAGATATTTTGACAGAAAAAGGTGCAGTAAAACAGAATGTATACCGCGAAGCCAGGGTATGATGATTGGATATATAATGGATAATCAGGACCAAAATATATTTCAAAAGGATATCGAAGCAAAGTTTCATCTGTCAGGAGCCACAGTGACAAATATGCTTAAAAGTCTTGAAAAAAACGGCTATATTGCGCGCACACCTATGGAAAATGATGCAAGGCTTAAAAGGATTGAGCTGACGCAAAAAGCACTGGACCACGAAAACAGGGTGAGGGAAAATATAATGGTAATAGAGGAAGCCATGCACGAAGGCTTTTCTAAGGAGGAGTTTAACATGATGCTTGGCTTTTTGGACAGAGTGATTGACAATATGGAAAAGCTTAACAAGTAACAAAATAATTACAGAGTTGAAAAAGTAGCATAAATATTGTGGCTTTTTTTGTGCAATAAGTCAAAATGCTACAAAATATTGTTGAGCGTATTGACATAGCAACAATATCTTGTATAATTTAGATTGTCATCAAAAGACAGATGCACAGATTTGTATTAAATAATATGGCATTTTATATGTAGCTATATCGTAATTGTTTGGTGAAAAGCCCGCTTTACATTGCAGGGCAGTGACATGAATTAATGATTACATCTCATTTATAGCTGCATATTTTGTGCCATTACACATGATAAAATGCATATATATAGTATGTGTATTGAATAACAACACTATATATAGTACACTACATTATATGAAATATAGTATACAGAGAGGAGAAATTTACATGAAAATCATCAAGCGAAGCGGCAGTGAGGACATATTTGATGCAGCCAAAATAGTAGCTGCCATTAGAAAGGCAAACGATTCAGTGCTAGACTATGAGAAGCTTACTGCTGATCAGATTGAGGAAATTGCAAGCAACGTGGAGACTGCATGTGAGAACATGAAGCGCTCTCCAAGCGTTGAGGAGATACAGGATATGGTGGAGAACCAGCTCATGAACAAGCGTGCCTTTACCGTAGCCAGAAACTACATTACTTACAGATATAAGAGAGCCATCGTTCGTAAGTCAAACTCTACGGACCAGCAGATTCTTAGCCTTCTTGAGTGCAATAACGAGGAGGTAAAGCAGGAAAACTCCAACAAGAATCCTACTGTAAACAGCGTGCAGCGTGACTACATGGCAGGTGAGGTGAGCAAGGATATCACACGCCGTTTCCTGCTTCCTGAGGATATAGTGGAGGCTCATGAGAAGGGGCTTATCCATTTCCACGATGCAGATTATTTTGCACAGCATATGCACAACTGCTGTCTTGTAAACCTTGAGGACATGCTTCAGAACGGCACAGTAATCAGTGAGACTATGATTGACACACCAAAGAGCTTTTCAACAGCCTGCAACATTGCTACACAGGCTATCGCACAGATTGCCAGCTCACAGTATGGTGGACAGAGTATCTCGCTTGCACATCTGGCACCATTTGTACAGGTCAGTCGTGAGAAGTTCAGAAAGCAGGTGCAAAAGGAATTCGAGAGCGTAGGCCTTGATTTAGATGAAGAAAAAATCAACGAGGTAGCAGAGCTCCGTGTCAAGGAGGAAATCAACCGTGGTGTGCAGATGATTCAGTATCAGGTCATCACACTCATGACTACAAACGGACAGGCACCGTTTATCACAGTATTCATGTACCTGAATGAGGTATCCGATCCGCAGACAAAGGCAGATCTTGCCGCAATCATTGAGGAGATGCTGCACCAGAGAATAAAGGGTGTAAAGAACGAAAAGGGTGTATATATCACACCGGCATTCCCTAAGCTCATATATGTGCTTGAGGATGATAATATCACAGAGGATTCAAAGTACTGGAATCTCACAGTGCTCGCGGCACAGTGCTCTGCAAAGAGAATGGTGCCTGACTATATTTCAGAGAAGGTCATGAAGGAGCTTAAGGACGGAGATGTGTATACATGCATGGGCTGCCGTTCATTCCTCACAGTGGACAGATGCTCACAGACAGCGGGCAATGTGGCACATGCGAGAACTTTGATCCAAACAAGCGTAAATACTATGGACGTTTCAACCAGGGTGTTGTCACCTTAAATCTCGTTGATGTGGCATGCTCATCAGAAAAGGATGAGGAAAAATTCTGGAAGATACTTGATGAGAGACTTGAGCTGTGTCATAGAGCACTTATGTGCAGACATAAGAGGCTTCTTGGTACCAAATCCGATGTAGCACCGATTCTCTGGCAGAACGGAGCACTTGCACGTCTGAAAAAGGGAGAGGTTATAGACCCATTATTATTTAACGGATACTCAACAATCTCACTCGGCTATGCAGGACTTTGTGAGTGTGTACGCTATATGAAGGGAGTATCACACACAGAGCCAAAAGAGGGAACACCGTTTGCACTTAAGGTAATGCAGCGCTTAAACGATGCATGTGAGCAGTGGAAAAAGGAGTCAAACATCGATTTCAGTATATATGGCACACCGCTTGAGTCTACCACCTATAAGTCGCGAAGTGCTTACAGAAGCGCTTTGGTATCATAAAGGGTGTTACCGACAAGAACTATATTACAAACAGCTACCATGTGCATGTAACAGAGCAGATTAATGCATTTGACAAGCTAAAGTTTGAGTCCCAGTTCCAGAAGCTGTCTCCGGGTGGCGCTATCAGCTACGTGGAGGTACCAAACATGCAGGACAATATCCCTGCAGTGCTTTCAGTAATGCAGTACATTTACGACAATATCATGTACGCAGAGCTGAATACAAAGAGCGACTATTGCCAGGTATGCGGCTACGACGGAGAAATCAAAATCGTAGAGGAAGAGGGCTCAGGCAAGCTTATCTGGGAGTGCCCACACTGTGGCAACCGTGACCAGAACAAGATGAGTGTAGCCCGCCGTACATGCGGCTATATCGGCACACAGTTCTGGAATCAGGGAAGAACCCAGGAGATTAAAGAGCGAGTGCTTCATCTGTAGAAGTTAAAGGAATTGTATTTGAGACAGACCATTCTAAAAGCACAACATAAAGCATAAGAAAAATAAAACCGTCGTACCGGACCTTAAATGGCAGGGTACGACGGTTTTACTTATGTGTTTTACTGAGTAATTATTTTAATTACTCATCAAACTTTTCGGCTTTATCGAAGAGCTCATAAACCTCTTTTGAAGGCTCCTTTGTGCAAAATGTCACAACAACGGCTGCGATAAGTCCTAAAACAAATCCCGGCAGCAACTCGTAGATTCCGGTTGATGTGAGGAATGCATACCACAATATATCAACGGCAGCACCTGTTATGATTCCTGCAACAGCACCCTTGAAGTTAAAGCGCTTCCAAAAGAGGCTGAGCATGATTGCAGGTCCAAAGGCAGCTCCAAAGATACCCCATGCATTGGAAACAAGTGCCATGATAGAGCCGGCATTAGGGTTTGAAGCGATGATGAGTGCTGCAACAGCGATTCCAAGAACTACAATACGGCCGGTCCACATCATCTCTTTGTCACTTGCCTTACCTTTTCTGATGACAGGCTTGTACACATCACTCGAGAATGCAGATGAAGCAGCAAGCAGCTGGCTGTCTGCGGTACTCATGGAAGCAGCAAGCACTGCTGAGAGCAGTATACCTGAGATAACACCCGGGAAAATCTTTCTTACAATCTGGATGAAAACAAGAGAGTTTTCATTTATAGATTCGTCAAAGCCAAGGAAAAGTCTTCCGATTACTCCGATTAAGGTTGCAAAAAATACAATAAGCAGAGTCCATGTTATTCCTATTTTTGCTGATTTTTTCAAATCCTTCTGTGATTTGATGGACATGAATCTGATAATGATATGTGGCATACCAAAGTAACCAAGTCCCCATGCCAGTCCTGACACGATATCCTGCCAGCTTGAGAATGGATTTAAGTAACCGCCCGGGAGTGCTGACATAGATGATGTATCAAGCATAAATGCTGCAAAGATCGGTGCTATAAACATAGAACCAAGCACGAGCATGCCCTGGAAAAAATCGGTCCAGCATACAGCCGAGAAGCCGCCGAGGAAGGTATAGCCTACGATGACAACTGCTGCAAGATACATGGCAATCTGAGGATCCATTCCTATTACAGTGTGGAAAAGAGTACCACATGCCTTTACGCTTGATGCCGCATAAATAGTGTATGCAACCAAAAACACAATTGCACATATCACCTGCAGTGCAAGTGATTTGGACAGGAATCTGTTGGTCAGATACTGTGGAATGGTGATTGAGTCGTTTGCTACAATCGAGAATTTTCTCAGTCTCGGTGCTTCAAGCAGCCAGCTTATAGTGTAGCCGATTGCAAGTCCTACAGGAATCCATACCTGACCTAAGCCCAGTGCATAGATAGAAGTAGGAAGTCCCATGAGTACCCATGCACTCATGTCTGAGGCTCCGGCTGACAGCGCCGCAACCCATGGTCCCATCTCACGTCCGCCGAGGAAGTAGGTCTTTTCTCCGCCGTTTCTGTTTTTCACGAAGAAGAAGATACCGATACCCAGCATGCACAGCAGATAGACGATAAATACAATAATTTCTGATGTTTTCATTTGTAGTACCTCTTTAATAGTTTATTTAGTAACCATGCTACCACGTTAGCGTGATAAAGGCAAGAAAAACTTTCTCTTGACGAATACCCTGCGTTGACATATCATAGTATATAAGTGAAAGGGAGTAGCCGGCACAAGAGTGCTTACTTATCCGTCAGTACGATTGCTCATACATATATGACAGCAATCCGGAGAGTGATTAAATGGCGAGACTTTTGTTGTTTTATACAGCAGAAGTGTCGCCTTTTTTGTATATAAAAGCCTTCTGCTGATAAGACATAGATGTATCTATCAATTAATCAGGCATCCTTAAAAAGGACAGCAGAAGGAGGAAAATTATGATTTTTGTAGCAATTTTACTGCTTATAGCAGGCTTTGTAGCACTGGTGAAGGGCGCGGATGTGTTTGTGGATGGAGCGGCGGCGCTCGCCGGGAAATTTGGTATTCCGCAGCTTGTGATTGGACTGACGATTGTGGCGATGGGTACGTCGCTGCCGGAGGCGGCAGTCAGCATCACTGCGGGAATAAAGGGTAATGCAGGGATTACAGTCGGCAATATAGTCGGCAGCAATATACTAAATATCCTTATAATCCTGGGAGTGACGGCACTCATCACAAATGTAGCCATACAAAAAACCACCTTCAAATGCGAGATACCGTACATGCTTCTTATCACAGCGGTGCTTCTCGTGATGGGAATGACAGGCAATGAAATCACATTCATTGAGGGTGTTATACTGTGGATTTTATTTATTGCATATCTGCTTTATTTGTATATTCTGGCAAAAAAGGGCAATGACAGCGGTGATGAGCAGTCGGTAAAGCTATATCCGGTATGGAAATGTCTGCTCTTTATTGTGCTGGGCGGTGTGTGCGTCGTAATTGGAAGCCAGTTTGTCGTAAACGGTGCCACGACCATAGCAAGAGCCTGCGGCATGAGTGAGCGCTTTATCGGACTGACAATCGTTGCATTCGGCACATCTCTTCCGGAGCTTGTTACATCTGTTTCAGCAGCACGCAAGGGAAATGCCGGTATAGCGATTGGAAATATAGTCGGCAGCAATATTTTCAATATACTCTTTGTAGTCGGAACAGTAGCTCTCATTTGTCCGGTACCGTTTGAGAGCAGGTTTGTGATTGATACAGTTGTGGCAATCCTGTGCGGTGTGCTCCTGTGGGTCGGAACGATAAGACATAAAGAGCTTAGAAAGCCATGTGGAGTGGTGATGCTGCTTTGCTATGCGGCATATTTTGTATATTTGGCAGCTATGTAATGATGTATTTTTTTGAATTGCGATGACTGTGTTTAAAAAGAGTGTGATGAAGAGATAATAATTAAATTTAGCAAACCGTCAATAATTGTGCATACAAATCGACGCCTTGACATCAAAATGATTGAGATTTCGCACTAAATATAAACAATTAATTAAAAATAGCACTCTTACTTGACAAGTGCTGATTGCAGGTGTATAACGTAGTCAGAACGAACGGAAGGAAGCGATTATAATGGATAAAAACCCAAAGCATCCATTGAAGAAAAAGAATAAGGCAGATGCAAAGAAGCATCAGAAGCATGTATACGAATAGCGCTTCCACTAAGGAATACTATCCAGTAAGCACAATGTACCCCAGCCCGTAACAGTTGGGGTATTTTGTGTTTTTGGAGCTGTTTTCAGAGACAGCCCGTGAGGCAGCTGTAAATACATTTTCACCGGCACCTTTTATGAGAGAAGCTTTAAGCTTGTCGCCATACATATAGAGGTCATTTCCACGCACAATTCCCCATTCCATCAGAAGTGCAGCCGCACCGGTCACAAACGGTGCAGCCATAGATGTCCCTGTTTTTGAAGTGTAGCCTCCGGTGTTTGAGCATGAAATAATGTCTACACCGGGCGCAATGATATCAGGCTTTATACTGTCAAAGGCCCAGGTATAGCCTCGGCCGGAAAAGGCGGCTGTGCGGTTTGTTCGGCTGTCATAGGCTCCGACAGATATGACATTTTGAGCGGTTGAGGGGATGGTCAGGGTGATATCAGGCGATGCATGGATAAATGAGGTCTGTGCATTGCGCAGAGCACCTGACGGCAGCCATATATCCCATGAGCCGTCCTTTACAGATATAGGTTCAAGTGATATTTTCCAGATGCCGGGTGAGATGTATTCCGATCCCATGAGTTCAATGAATATTTCCTGAAAAGGAGAGTAGGGAGAGGGACCGCCGCCTGTTATATATATGTCTGTCCCATCGAGATTGTATCTGTATGTAAAGCCCTTTGCCTGATTGGTAATTGTATCGGGAATCTCAAGCATATCATTATTTGGTGCACTAATGCGCAGCTGTATCTCATCCCAGTATTTTTTCCATAAATCAATGGAAAGAGACGGCTCAGGATAGCCTATCGCAAGCTCTGCATCGGCAGGATACGAGCTGCCGTTTGCATGACCAAAGCCGGCTCCATCGTTACCTGAGCCGACTGAGACAGCGCAGCGGTAGTTTCCTGCTATATAGTCCAGGTATGCTTCAAGCAGTGATGTGCCGCTGTGCGAGCCGTTGCTTGTGCCAAAGCTTAGGTTTATGGCGATAGGCATGTTCATATCGATTGATTTTCTTATGCAAAAGTCTACTGCCAGCATAATCTGCGTGGTTGTGGGAAAGCTGGCACCGCCTGAGGTTTTGAGTTTTACGATTATAAGAGTGCTTTCATAAGCAACACCGCGGTATTTTGTGTTTTGTTCATTACCATTACCGTTTCCGGCAGCGATTCCTGCCACATGAGTGCCGTGCCCGGATATGTCGATGCTTGGCAGATACGCTGCATTTCTAAGCTGTTTTCTGCATTTATGGCTTTGGTGATTGTATCGCGGTCATATAAGGTGCCGAAAGGATGATATCACTGTGTGAGGAATCATCGGAAACAGTCTGGTCCCACAGATAGGCGATTCTGCTTTCACCATCCTGTATAAAAGCCGGATGGGCATAGTAAATTCCGGAGTCGATAATGCCTACGAGCACACCATTTCCGGTCAGATTATATGGATTGGTGTGTACGGGAGTGATGCATGAGCCTGAGAGCCCTCGTACACATCGTAGTTAAACTGCTTTGGCTTTTCCATATATATGATTTCATCGCACAGGGCAACGGTATTTACAAGTGATTTCTCAATTACGAGCACCGCATAGTTTCCGAGCAGCCTCGTGATGAGTACAGAAGGATACTTATCTTTTATTTTTTCGATGTCACCGACATATTTTACTATCACTTCCCAGCTGTCACTCTCCGGCAGATAGCCGCTTGAAAGCCCGCCCTCTTTTCCAAGCTCATAAGGGGTGGACAACAGGGCGGCGGACAGCTGTGGAGAAATTTTCTCACTAAATGCTATTTCCATACTAACCTCCATTTTTTTATTAGTAAAATATTAAAAAAATCTTAAAAGACAGATGCAATATATATTTGGTATGATTATGTCATAATAGTAATTATTCAGAATCACCCCACGCACATTCGCAAAATCGCACGATACTCGTGCTTTGTCTACACTCCGTTACGGTCCGCGCTGAACAAACGTCCCCCCGGACGTTTAGCGCCGCTGCTACGCAGCTAATTTTACTCATATGTGTGGGGGGTGGCTCTATTCGAGCCACCTTGAGAACAAGAAAACCTGCTGCTTACATGCAAGCATGACGCATCAGCTTTTTTGTTCTCAGTGGTTCTGAATAGTTACTTATAATCAATTAATTATAAGAAACAGGGAGGTCGAAATGAGTAAAAAGAAAAAGATAATCATTTCAGTGATTGCAGCTGTGCTTATCATAGCAGTGATTGTGTCAGCTGTTGTCATTGCAATGACAAAGGGAAAGAATGCAGCAAAGGCATCGGGAGTCTATGCAAACAAGGTCGCTGATGTCATGTATCAGGCGGGAAGTACTGACAGGTACAGCGGTGTCGTGGAAGCAGCCGATACCATGGATATCAAGGCTGACAGTGAAAAAACGGTAAAGGATATTCTTGTGTCAGAGGGGGATGAGGTACAGGTGGGCACACCTCTTTTTACCTATGATACAAAGGATCTTGCTGCGAAAAAGGAAAGCGCCACGCTTGAGCTTGAGAGCTTAAACAATACGCTTTCCGGCTATGATGCACAGATAGAGCAGCTCACAAAGGAAAAGAAGGAAGCGCCAAAGGATCAGCAGCTTGACTATACACTGCAGATTCAGCAGGCGCAGACACAGCAGAAGCAGACTCAGTACGATATTGCCACGAAGAAGGCAGAGATAGAAAAGTATGATGAGAGCATCAAAAATGCCACTGTAAACAGCACAATGATTGGTGTTGTAAAGAAAATCAATGAGAATCAGAGTGCAGACACAGCAGATACTGCATTTATGACAATCGTTGCCACCGGTGATTACAGGGTAAAGGGCACAATTGATGAGCAGAGCTTTTTAAACAGTGGACTCGCAGAAGGGCAGGCAGTTATAGTGCGCTCGAGAGTTGATGAGTCAAAGACATGGCAGGGTACCATCAGCAAGGTTGATACTGAGAATCCTCAGACTGATAACAGCAATTCCGGCATGTATGATGATGGAAGCAGCGAGCAGAAGGCATCAAAGTACAACTTCTATGTGCAGCTTACAGGCACAGGCGACATGCTTTTAGGACAGCATGTATATGTGGAGCCGGATTTCGGACAGACAGAGGTGAAGGATGGTATTTGGATTGATGAGAGTTATGTCGTAAAGGATGGCGATGATGCATATGTATGGACACTTAATAAAAAGGATAAGCTTGAGAAGACAAAGGTTGAGCTTGGAGACTATGACGAGAATCTCATGATGTATGAAATCAAGTCAGGGCTTACAAAGGATGACTATATAGTATGGGCATCTGATGACCTTTATGAGGGTGAGCCGGCGCAGACATGGGAAGAGTATGTTGAAAATGGCGGCGGTGAAGATTCAGTCTATGACGATATGGGTACAGAAGCTCTTGATGACCAGATGCTTGAGGGCACTGAGGGCGGTCCTGTTGATGATGGCACCATGGATGATGGCACAATGGACGAAGGTGCAGCAGATGCCACCGGTTCAGGTGACGCGGAGGTACAGTAGATGATTCTAGAACTCCAGCATATTTATAAAAACTATGACCAGGATAAGCTCGTGGTGCCGGTTTTAAAGGATGTCTCACTCCAGATTGAGGAGGGAGAGTACGTGGCAATCATGGGGCCGTCGGGCTCCGGCAAGACCACTCTCATGAATATAGTGGGCTGTCTTGATCTGCCAACATCGGGCACATATATACTTGACGGCAGACCTGTCAGTGAGCTTAAGGAAAAGGAGCTTACTAAAGTCAGACGGGATACAATTGGATTTGTATTCCAGAATTTCCAGCTCATGCCGAGAGAGAGTGCACTGGACAATGTATGCCTGCCACTCATATATGCCGGTGTGAGCAAAAAGGACAGAAGGCAGATGGGTATGGAGGCATTAGAGCGTGTAGGTCTTTCAGACAGGGCTGATTTCAAGCCAACACAGCTTTCAGGAGGACAGAAGCAGAGAGTGGCGATAGCGAGAGCTATGGTCAATCATCCAAAGCTTCTGCTTGCGGATGAGCCTACGGGAGCACTTGATTCAAAGTCAGGCAAGCAGGTGCTTGAGCTCTTTGAGAGCCTTAATGAGTCCGGTGTGACGGTTGTCGTGATTACACATGACAGAAAGGTAGCCGAGCAGGCAAAGCGCATCGTCCACATCATAGACGGCGAGATAACAGAGGAAGGACAGGAGGCAGGTAATGAAAAAGAAAAAGAGAATTAAGATCATTATAATAGCTGTCCTTGTAGTTGCAGTTGCAGCGGGAAGCATCACAGGAGTTGTTTATTACAGGAACTCCAAGGGGCTTGCTTCCGTCATGAGTGTTTCAATGATCAGCACGACAAACGACTACACATCCATGACCAGTGAGGGAATGGTGTGTGATGATGCATGTCAGACAATCAATTTAAAGGATGGACAGAAGGTGACAGAGGTTTATGTCACAAAGGATCAGCAGGTAAAGGTCGGAGATAAGCTTCTTGCATATGATGTGACGAGTCTTTCGCTCTCGGTTGAGATGAAGCAGCTTGAGATACAGAGTCTTGAGAACCAGCTTGCATCGGAAAAGCAGAAACTTGACAAGCTAAAGAACACTAAACCGGTTGAAAAGCAGCCCGAGACTCCTGTTACACCTGAGCCACAGCCTGACACACAGCCGTCTGCGCCTGAGCAAACGCCTGATGAACAGCATGATGTGATATCTGATTTGTCAGAGGCCAAAGGAAGCGGTACAGAGGACGATCCTTATGTATTTACATGTACAGAAGCTTCATATGTATCAGGGAAGCTTTTGAATACACTCTCAGAAAAGAGCGCGGTAGCGCGGTTTGTAATAGGAGATGCGGATGCACCTGATATGGAGCTTATCGTAAGAGGAGATAGGCTTGGCGGCTATGATGAAAGCGATGAGATAAAGCTTTTCCTTGCAGGCACAACTACAGCAGGAGATGCTTCTGATGATACGGAAGGAAGTGAGCCGTCAGATACCAAAACAGACAGTGCCACAGAACAGACCGCACAGACAGAAGCTGATACCGCGGCAGAAGAAAAGACATACACAGCAGATGAGCTTAATGATGCCATAAAGGAGCAGACCAGAAGTGTTGCCGATGTTGATTTACAAAAGAGAATTGCACAGGCTGATTTAAAGGAACTGCAGAGCGAGCTTGAGGATGGCGTGGTATATGCAAAGAAGGATGGAATCGTGACAACAGTCTGTGATCCTGCCAATCCACCGCAGGACGGTACACCTTTCCTGCAGCTTTCGGGAGCATCGGGACTGTATATCAGCGGAACAATCGGTGAGCTGGATCTGGATACGGTAAAGGTAGGACAGAGCGTATCAGCAGTCAACTACATGACAGGTGATACCTATGAGGCACGATATCCGAGATAAGCAATGTGCCGTCAGACAGCGTAAACTATTATGGAGACAGCAATCCAAACTCCTCATTCTATGAGTACACTGCATACATTGAGAATCCGCAGAATCTCAAAAAGGGCGATTCACTTGAGTTGACCATAGATACATCATCAGAGGCTCTGACAGCGGACTATATATCGACAAGTCATATGTCAGAACCGAGAACGGACAGTCATATATATACAAGGATGACAACGGAAAGCTCAAAAAGCAGTCTGTCAAAACAGGCAAGTCACTCTGGGGCTCATATGTGGAGATAAAGTCAGGTCTGACAAATGATGACTATATTGCATTCCCGTATGGAGTCAGGGAGGGCGAGAAAACCAAGGTATCCGAAGATGGTATGTATTAGTTTAGCAGGGAGGATTAAAGATGCTTGAAAATATTAGATTGTCCTTTAGGGGAATCTGGTCACATAAGATGCGTTCGTTTCTGACCATGCTTGGAATCATCATCGGAATTGCAGCAATTATTGCGATTGTTTCCACAATTCAGGGCACAAACGAACAGATAGAAAAGAACCTCATAGGTTCGGGAAGCAATAATGTAAAGGTAACACTGCAGAAGGATGGCTATGATATGGATCTATCATATGATACGGCGCCGGCGGGGGTGACTGAGGTATCGGCTGCCACACTTGACAGCATAAAGGAGCTCGACCATGTGCAAAATGCAGCTCTTTACCGTACAAGACAGGCTTACAATGCAGTCTATTATTTGAACACGGCGCTTTCGGGCGGCAATATAACAGGTGTAGATGACGGATATTTCGATACTGCAAGCTATGTAGTCATGAAGGGCAGAGGCTTCTCAAAGAATGACTATGCAAAGGCCCGCAGGGTGGCACTCATCGATGAGAGCGTGGAGAGCAGCCTGTTTTCAGGAGAGAGCGCGCTCGGCAAGACAGTAGAGATACAGGGATATCCGTTTACAGTAGTCGGTGTAGTCACGGAAAAGGACAGCTATGACCTGGTAATAAACTCAATTGATGATTACTATATGTATGCCTATGATGACAGCCAGGGCAATGTATTTGTGCCAAGCGGAACATGGCCGGTTATATTTGGTTATGATGAGCCGCAGAACCTTTTGCTTAAGGCAGACAGCACGGATACCATGGCTACAGTGGGAAAGGCTGCTGAGGAGATACTTAACAGCAATTTAAATGTTACAGACGGCTCTGATGTGACCTACAAGGCACAGGATTTACAGGAGCAGGCAAAGCAGATACAGCAGCTCAGCCAGTCAACCAATATGATGCTCATATGGATAGCCGGAATATCACTGCTGGTCGGTGGTATCGGTGTCATGAATATCATGCTTGTGTCAGTCACAGAGCGTACCTCAGAGATAGGACTTAAAAAGGCAATCGGAGCGGGAAAGGGAGCAATACTTGGACAGTTCCTCACAGAGGCAGTTGTTCTCACAAGTCTTGGAGGTCTGGTCGGAGTGCTGGTCGGAGTGATACTCTCTAAGATCATCTCAATGCTAAACGGCACGCCGACAGCGATAAGTCCGGCAGCAGCTATACTTGCGGTGCTTTTTTCCATGGCGATCGGAATCATATTCGGTATGCTTCCATCATACAAGGCAGCGAACCTAAACCCTATTGATGCACTGCGCCATGAGTAATTCTTATTGAAATCGCTGCTATTGTGAAAAAAATAACAATTCTTTGTATTTTGATGAATACAAGGGTAGAAAAAGTTTAAAAAATTTTGTAAAATGTTCCTAGTAGATAAATACTGTACTAGGAGCATTTTTTTAGAGGAATCAGGTCATGTGATATGGGAAGTGTCATATGGTATAATGATTCTTCTAAGTATGTAATTAATCAGGTAACAAAATATACATTATTTTAAGGAAAAGGAGATAATATGTACGCTGACGAAAACGTAATCAAAATCAAACATGCAGTTTTGCTTGAGGTCGCAAAGGCTGCATTTGCAGGTAACCTCGATGAGATCAGAGATGACATCCCATTTACACTTATTCCGGGACCGACACCTCAGTTCCGTTGCTGTATCTACAAGGAGAGAGAAATCATCGTCAACGTGTCAGACTTGCAGAGGGTAAAGCACCAAGCGCAAACGATGACGGCAATATCATCCAGGTAATCAGCTCAGCATGTGAGGATTGTCCGATTTCAAGCTACACAGTTACTGAGAACTGTCAGAACTGTCTTGGCAAGGCTTGTATCAATGCATGTAAGTTCGGAGCAATTGAGGCAGGACGTCTCCGCTCACATATCGACCCACAGAAGTGTAAGGAGTGTGGACGCTGTGCACAGGCATGTCCTTACAACGCTATCGCTCATTTAAAGAGACCATGTAAGTTCTCTTGCCCTGTAAATGCCATTACATACAATGAGTACGGCATTTCAGTGATTGATGAGAGCAAATGTATCAGATGTGGTAAGTGTATCCACAGCTGTCCATTCGGAGCTATCGGATCAAAGACATACATCGTAGATGTAATCGATGCAATCAAGTCGGAGAACAAGCATGTATACGCTATGGTTGCACCAGCAGCAGAGGGACAGTTTGGTGTAAACATCACTATGAACAGCTGGAAGAAGGCTATGCAGGCAGTTGGCTTCAACGGTTTTGTTGAGGTAGCACTCGGAGGAGATATGACAGCAGCATACGAGGCTGACGAGTGGCTTGAGGCATACGAGGCAGGGGAGAAGAAGGTTACATCATGCTGTCCTGGATTTGTAAATATGGTTAGAAAGCACTATCCTGAGCTTGCTGACAAGATTTCTACAACTGTTTCACCTATGTGTGCAGTTTCAAGAATGATCAAGGCAAAGGATCCTGATGCAGTTACAGTATTCATCGGACCATGTGTTGCCAAGAAGTCAGAGGTACATGATCAGAAGATAGAGGGCAATGCAGACTATGTACTTACCTTCAGCGAGATTCGTGCTATTATGAAGGCAAAGGGAGTACAGCTTGAGGCTGATGATACCTCATATCAGGAGGGCTCAGTATTCGGTAAGCGTTTCGCAAACTCAGGCGGAGTTACAGCAGCTGTAATCGAGAGCATGAAGGAAAAAGGCGAGGATGTTGATTGTAAGGTTTGCAAGGCAAACGGAGCAGCAGAGTGTAAGAAGGCACTTCTCCTCATGAAGGCAGGCAAGCTTCCTGAGAACTTCATCGAGGGAATGGCATGTGAGGGCGGCTGCGTAGGCGGACCAAGCTCATACAATGACATGGTATCTACCAAGAAGTTCCGTGATGATCTCTTAAGCAGAGCAGATGACAGAAAGATTCGTGACAACATCGCCAACTACCATATGGAGACATTTGAGATGCACCGTAAGGAGCAGTAATAAAATGATTGTTACAGCATAATTTTTTAAATCCCCCGACTTGTTCGGGGGATTTTTGTGATTGCGAATATCTACAAAAAGATATGTGGTTAGTCATATTGAGAACTGAATAGTAACAAAGATATTAAATAAATTAAGTACATATTACGACTCTATCACGGGTTTTCGGGATAAAGAAACAATTGTAACACAACTGAAATATATGAAGCCAACATTAAGAAATTCTCAAGGAATTTGCAGTAGCAAAAAAGATTGTTTAACGCTATAATAGATACTGCTTGAAATAATATTATCAGGTTTGAGTAATAATATAGAGAGAATAATTATAAAATGCTAAAGAGGATTGGAAAAATGGACAAAAATAAAAAGATGATTATCGGCATACTTACGGCTGCAATAGTTCTGGTGGTGGCGTTTATAGTGTATATCACATGCTTTGATTCACATATTGAGTTCAGCAGCAAGTTCAAAAACGGTATTACTGTTGAGTATGGCAAAAAGTTTGAGCCGCCAAAAATCAAGGCGTATGTCAGAGGCAGGCTTATAAATCGAAAGGGAAAAGAGATAAAATGCACTATAGACAGTAATGTCGATGCAACAAAGATAGGTTCATACGAGATAAAAGTAACTGCTCAATACGGTAAAAAAACAGCGACACAGACCATCAAGGTTGAGGTGAGGGATAAGAAGGCTCCGGAGATTGCATTAAATGGCGATGCAGAGATGACTGTAGAGGCAGGCAGCGAGTTCAGTGACCCGGGATATACGGCAACTGACAACTATGATGGGGATCTGACAGACAAGGTATCTGTCACAGGAGATGTCGATACTTCAAAGCCGGGAGACTATGAGATAAAGTACAGTGTCGCTGACTCGTCAAAGAATGAGATCGAGGTCAAAAGGACTGTGCATGTCACAGATACCACTGCACCGCAGATAAAGCTTTCGGGTGATGATTTTATGTCTGTAAAAAAAGGTGATAAGTACAAAGATCCGGGATACACGGCAACAGACAATTGTGACGGAGACATCACAGACAGTGTCAAGGTATCAGGAGATAAGGTAGATAAGGATAAGGCAGGAAAGTATACTGTGACCTATGAGGTCTCAGATTCATCAGGCAATAAGGCTACAGCTACAAGAGTGGTCAGTGTGTATGATCCGGTTGCCACGGCAGACACGGTAAACCCGGGCAACAAGATTATTTATCTTACCTTTGACGATGGTCCCGGAAAGTATACACAGGGACTTTTAGATTTACTTGATAAATACAATGTAAAGGTCACCTTCTTTGTTACAAATACTCATCCTGACTATCAGAACCTGATAGCAGAGGAGGCAAAGAGAGGCCATACAGTGGCTATCCACTCTGCCAGCCACAAATACGACCAGATATATACAAGTGAGCAGGCATTCTTTGATGACCTTGAGCAGATGAACAGTATCATAAAGGCACAGACTGGAAATGATGCGTCAATCATCAGATTCCCGGGTGGCTCGTCAAATACTGTGAGCAAGGATTACTGTCCGGGCATTATGACACAGCTCGTAAATGATGTGACAGCAAGAGGGCTTTTATACTGTGACTGGAATGTATCGAGCGGAGATGCAAATAATAAGCCAATCAGCACGGAACAGGTAGTGCAGAATGTCATTTCAGGAGTACAGAGCCACAACGTATCAGTTGTATTGCAGCACGACATAAAGGATTTCAGTGTCAATGCGGTCGAGCAAATCATCCAGTGGGGACAGGCGAACGGTTACACGTTTTTACCACTCACCACAAGCTCACCGATGTCTCATCATCGTGTAAACAACTAAAATCATTCAAATAAAAAAGCGCAAAAAAGAAGAGTTCAAAATGAACTCTTCTTTTTTAATCATGATTCTTATATCTTATTCCCCAATTAACATTTTTGTAACTATCATCTTACCTAAATATATAATAAAGAAAAAGGTACATAGAAACTAGATTGCCTGGGTGGTCAAAATTATTTAACTACCTCAACGTTAACTGCCTGTGGACCTTTAGCGCCATCAGTGATATCGAACTCTACTGATGCACCTTCCTCGAGAGTTTTGAAGCCCTCCATGTTAAGTCCTGAGAAATGTACGAATACATCCTTTCCGTCCTCGGCTGTGATGAATCCGTAACCTTTTTGGTTATTGAACCATTTTACTGTACCTTTGCTCATCGAAAGTACCTCCAAATAATAATAATGCTGCTTACGCAACTAACGTTAGAATAGCATAACAGGTTTAAGATGTAAAGCAATAAAGTCAAAGTTCTTTAAAGTTTATGTCATTATTTGCTAAAAATTTCATTACAAGCTTATCCCATTCACTGTCTAATGTCTTATCCGCTGAAAAAATATTGTAGGATATTCCGGTTGTCAGAGTCAGAAGTTTATTCTGATACCTGATATTTATGAAAAACCACTGATATCAGACAATGTGAAAGCAGAGTGTAGACTGCTTAGGGTGTGCTCCATGTTTTCAGGTGAAAGCAGAAAGACAAACTTGAATGACGATGGAGTCTGTCTGCCCTTTATCAGGTCAAAGCAGTTTGTGCGAAGCATCCTAAAGGGGAGTATGCTATAGCCAGCTATACCATTTTCCTCAAGCTCTGTGGAGCTGTAAAAGCCCTTTTGCAGGTGACCGTCTATGACGTATGAGGCTGCCTTTGTGATGACGGCTCCTGGAGCAGGAAGTTGTCAAAGATTTCCGTGCGAAGCAGCTTGTTCATAAAGTCCTTTGTGTCTGTCAGTTCAATTGATATCATAAATTCTCCTCATTTTCCACAGTGTATGTGACAGCGAATGATTGTTCTAAGTGGTTTTGAATAGCTATCGATTATTATATCATACATCAGATTCGCGGATTATGCCATAAAAATAAAGCCTGTTCAACTGGAATAATTGTAAAGTCCGTGGTAGAATAAATGCGTTATGCAATGAAAACAGGAGGCAATCCATGAAACAGGAAAAATTATTTGATTTACTAAAAGCGGCTGTTTCACCATGCGAGTGTGTGAAGGCTGCAAAGCAGGAGCTTTTGGAAAACGGATTTGAGGAGATAGATTATACAGGTGACTGGAAGCTTGTGCGCGGTGGCAGGTATGTCTTAAATCACCATGATACGACCATGTTTGCGTTTACTGTAGGAAGCGGCTACAACAAAAAGGATATGGTGCGAATAGCGGCAGCTCACACAGACTATCCATATCTTCGCATAAAGCCAAATCCGGATTTTATGACAAACTCATATGTACAGGTCAATGTAGAGGTGTATGGAGGACCGATTTTAAATACATGGTTTGACAGACCTCTCGGAGTGGCAGGGCGCGTGGCTATAAAGAGTGAGGATGTGTTCAATCCGCGTATGGTGCTATATAGGTCTAAAAAGCCTGTCATGATTATTCCAAATCTTGCCATTCATATGAACAGGGATGTGAATAAGGGTGTCGGGATAAATAATCAGGTGGATCTGATGCCGGTGCTTGATTCAATACCTGAGGATGAAAGGACCACGGATTATTTCCTTAGCTTTCTGGCTAGAGAGCTGTCTGTGGAAAAGAGCGATATCATAGACTTTGAGCTCAATACATTTTGTATGGAGGAGCCTTGCTTTGTCGGTGTGAATGACACCATGATTTCATCACCGAGAATCGACAACCAGTCATCCTGCAGGGCACTTCTTGATGCGATAGAGGATGGAAACAGAGCTGATGGAATAAATATCATAGCACTTTTTGATCATGAGGAAATCGGCAGCAGCAGTAAGCAGGGCGCTGCCTCTATAATGCTTCACGATATGCTCAGGCGTATTTTAAGAAATATGGACCTTTCAGAAAATGAAATAGATGAGAGCATATATGATGCCATGCTTTTGTCTGTCGATGTGGCTCATGCGCTTCATCCTAATAAAAAGGAAAAGATGGATATCACAAATAAGCCTGTCATGGGAAAAGGCTTTTGTATCAAACAGGCGTGCTCGCAATCATATGCTACGGATGCACAGGCTATTGCTATTCTATGTCAGCTGTGTGATGAAAAGGGCATACCTTACCAGCGCTTTGTGAACCGTTCGGACAGCCGCGGTGGCAGCACACTGGGCTCGATTGCAGGTACGCTTTTGCCGGTAAAGACGGTGGATATAGGTATACCTATTCTTGCAATGCACTCAGCCTGTGAGCTTATGGGAGTACGCGACATGAAAGCCTTAAGCGACTGTGTGACAGCCTTTTTCGGGTATTTAGGGAAATAAATACAGAAACCTCTTGCATAAGTTTAGTTTTAGTGTTAATATGACGTAGTAATGAAACTACTTGTTACGGAATAAAATAACTTTTAAAAAAAGTAATTTAAAACTTTTATTATCATATAGTGCAGGAGGAATAGGTATGTATAAGATTGTAATAGATAGCTGTGGTG
>ENA-OQJH01000051-OQJH01000051.1-human-gut-metagenome-genome-assembly--contig:-NODE-51-length-60347-cov-3.413235_pt1 | contig 60347 bp, 67 predicted proteins | sample MGYA00242597_ERZ504763 | MGnify/ENA primary metagenome ERZ504763 (study PRJEB26092, sample SAMD00036359) | human gut metagenome | host: Homo sapiens | study: EMG produced TPA metagenomics assembly of... | reverse complement strand
CTTAAACATCCATCTACGCTCCCTTTAAACCCAATAAATCCGGATAACGCTCGGATCCTCCGTATTACCGCGGCTGCTGGCACGGAGTTAGCCGATCCTTATTCATAAAGTACATGCAAACGGGTATCCATACCCGACTTTATTCCTTTATAAAAGAAGTTTACAACCCATAGGGCAGTCATCCTTCACGCTACTTGGCTGGTTCAGGCTCTCGCCCATTGACCAATATTCCTCACTGCTGCCTCCCGTAGGAGTTTGGACCGTGTCTCAGTTCCAATGTGGGGGACCTTCCTCTCAGAACCCCTATCCATCGAAGACTAGGTGGGCCGTTACCCCGCCTACTATCTAATGGAACGCATCCCCATCGTCTACCGGAATACCTTTAATCATGTGAACATGCGGACTCATGATGCCATCTTGTATTAATCTTCCTTTCAGAAGGCTGTCCAAGAGTAGACGGCAGGTTGGATACGTGTTACTCACCCGTGCGCCGGTCGCCATCGGCCTTAGCAAGCTAAGACCATGCTGCCCCTCGACTTGCATGTGTTAAGCCTGTAGCTAGCGTTCATCCTGAGCCAGGATCAAACTCTTCATTGTAATAATATCTTTTTCCAACTATTCAGTTGATAATCTGCTCAAGGATTCCAAATCTATCAATATCAATATTGACGGTTCTTGTTTTTCCGTACACCATATATATATTACATACGGTGCACCGGCTTGTACTACTTGTTTGTTTATCTTAAATCTTTCAAAGAACTCTCATTTATGTTTTGCCATCGTTTCCGAAAGCGGATGCAAAGGTAAGAGATTTTATCGTAACCACCAAATGTTTTCGAAAGTTTTTTTTTGAAAAAGTTTTTTTTCGAAACTTCCATAAAAGGCGGGACGTCCATCCTCCCCAGGTCTTATCCGTTCTCGCTCCCTTAGCCCCGCTAAGGTAAGATACTGGGTGCAGACACTGTCAAGGAAAACTCTCCTACGTTTGTTTCACCAAGTCAGTCACACACTGTCTGAAGTGCCGCATCTCTCTCGATTGCGGATGCAAAGGTAGACCTTTTAACGATTACCAGCAAACATACGAAGGAAAAATTATACGGATTTCCTGAAACTTTTTGTAATACTCTGAATAACAGATGTGTTACAAAGCATGTTTTTATAACGGAGGACACCGGAGGAAAAAGACACACACATTATAATATTCGCACGCGCGTATAAGGACGGAAAAAAGGAAGGGGCCCATACGAAAACAGCAGACGAAAAACAAGAAAAGACGGAAAAGAAGCAAATCCGAAGGACAACCGGACACCGCAAGCTAGGGCAGGGCAAGGAATGGACAGGAAAACAGCTACGAAAAACGCAGTACGATATACACAACACACACAAGTGAGTTTCAAAAGCTATTGCCACTGCTGAAAAACTCCAGGAAAGAAAAAGCAGAGAAGAATGTCCTTATTCAAGTACGTGCCAACCAGAGTCTGAATGTAAATTCATAAAGAAGACTACATATTTTGCACCTCCCCCTCTACCGCACATACACACTTGATAATTATTATTTGAAAAAAGTTCTATAATAATTTGGTTTATAATTATAAACTATATTACATTTGTAAAGTATTTAAGTAAAATAAACTTTGTCATTCAACCTATAAAACATCATAACAATGAAAACAAACACAATATTTTACAAGAAGCGTGCCACTATCCTGGCATGTGCCACACTAGCTATTCCGAGATTTGCTACTGAAAGTATAGCACAGACCACTAACTTTATATCACCATAAGTAAGAAATAAAGCCTATGAAAACAAACCAAAACAACGAAAAGACAGTTCCAACCCAGGAACAAATCGAAGCAGCATGCCGGCAAAGTGCCCGTCATTTTTGGAATTGGCTCACTTGGTCATTAGTCTATTATGTGGTAATAAACCTGTTTCTTATAGCTATAAACTGGTTTACCAGTCCACACTACTGGTGGGTACTATGGGTGATAGCAGGCTGGGGAATCAGCTTGCTGATGACAGCCATAGAGAAAAGCATCAAATATTAATTAATCACAAACTAAAAAGAAAAAACAGTATGGAAGAAAGAAAATTGAATGAGAAAGAGAGTTTGGAACTCATCGCTCAAATGATTCAGAATACAAAAAACAGGCTAGAAACCAATTGTGGCATGCCGTTCCTTTTTTGGGGATATACCACTATCTTTGTCAGCCTGCTGGTCTGGTTTCTGGTAGTAACTACCCGGAATTATTATTGGCAATACCTATGGTTCTTACTCCCCATCATCGCAGGAACAGGAACTTACCTTTCCACACGTAATCAGCAGCCGGGTATCAAGACTCATTTGGACAAAGTAATCAATTATATTTGGTTGGTATTCGGCATAACCGGCTTTCTGATATCCATGCTCGCCATGTTTTTCTGGCAACTTCCCATCCTATTCATGGTCCTTCTGCTGATGGGCATGGGAACTACACTAACAGGTCTGGTGATAGGTTATAAAACTGTCACTATTTGCGGCACACTGGGAGCGTTAAGCTCCATCGGATGCCTTTTTTATCCAGGTCTAAACCAGATATTAATCTTCGCTCCTGTCTTTATTTTTATGATGGTTATTCCGGGACATGTGTTGAATCATGCTGCCCGTAAACAAAAAAAATCGTAACTTTGCGCCTATGTTCAAAGAATTGAATCCATTACTACATTCCGAACTGAGACTTGCGTGATGTCCATACTGGTTTCAGTGGAAGAAGCCGAGTTCAGCTATCTGAAACAACAGACAGGAGCAACGGCAGGTAATCTGAGTGTGCAAATAGACAAGCTGAACAAGGCTGACTATGTAGAAGTCATCAAGACATTTAAAGGAAAAATGCCTTGTACCATTTGTAAGATTACACAAAAAGGGCTTGAAGCTTTTGAAGAATATGTAGATGCATTAAAAAGTTATATAAACATAAATACATAACAGATCATATCATTATTTGTTCCATCCACAAACCTGTTTGAATAAATACTGTTTAACATCTTGATTGACAGGCATTCTGAAATTCACCATCCTAGGATGATTATATGAGATAACTTTCTATTATCCCATATAATTTTTAGAATAAACACCTTAATAAAAGGTTTTGTAAATTTGTACCCGGAAGAGAGAACATCCTCTCCCACAAAAGCGTTTATATTATACAAACTTTAAATAAAAGAATTATGGAATTTGTAACGAATGAAAAGCTGACAATCGTAGGTGCTGCCGGAATGATTGGTCGAACATGGCTCAAACTGCTATTATGATGGGCCTTACTCCCAATATTTGTTTGTATGACCATACGCTCCCGGTCTGGAAGGTGTGGCAGAAGAACTATACCATTGTGGTTTCGAAGGCATGAACATCACTTTCACTTCCGATATCAAGGAAGCTTTGACCGATGCTAAATATATTGTAAACTCAGGTGGTGCGGCACGTAAAGCCGGCATGACCCGTGAGGACTTGCTGAAAGGAAACGCAGCCATCGCTGAAGAATTCGGAAAAAATGTAAAGGCCTATTGTCCGGACGTAAAACATATCGTGGTTATTTTCAATCCGGCTGATATTACCGGTCTGATCACCTTATTATATTCAGGCCTGAAACCATCACAAGTTACAACTCTTGCCGCTCTTGACTCTACACGCTTGCGCAGCGAATTGTCCAAGCATTTCGGCATCGCATGGATAATGTAGAAAACTGCCGCACGTATGGCGGTCATGGTGAGCAGATGGCTGTTTATGCTTCTACCGCTAAAGTAAACGGAAAAGCATTACTTGATATCATCGGCACTGATGCTTTGACAAAAGAACAATGGACTGAAATACAACAAAAAGTAACTAAAGGCGGTGCAAACATCATCAACCTGCGCGGCCGCTCTTCTTTCCAAAGCCCGTCATATGTTTCTATCGAAATGATTGCCGCCGCCATGGGAGGAAAGCCATTCCGCTGGCCTGCAGGTACTTACGTATCCAATGGTAAGTTCGACCATATCATGATGGCCTGGGAAACTTCTATCGCTAAGGATGCTGCCACTTAAAAGAAGTGAAAGGCACGCCCGAAGAAGAAGCCGCATTAGAAAAAAGTTATGCACACCTTTGTGCTTTGCGTGATGAAGTGATTGCGATGGGAGTACTTCCTCCGGTTTCCGAATGGAACAAGCTGAATCCTAATATTAAATAATTCTGATTACAATATTCCGTTAAAAACATCGCCGGGTTCACCCTTGGCGATGTTTTTTGTATCTTCGCACTCGCATGATAGACCAACCCACCATAGACCGGATACTGGATGCCGCACAAATTGTAGATGTGGTATCCGAGTTTGTCACTCTGCGGAAACGCGGTGTGAATTTTGTCGGACTTTGTCCATTCCATGATGACAAAACCCCTTCATTCTATGTATCACCGGCCAAAGGATTATGTAAATGCTTCGCCTGTGGAAAAGGTGGAAATGCTGTCCATTTCGTTATGGAACACGAACAGATGACCTATCCCGAAGCACTACGCTGGCTAGCCAAAAAATACAATATAGAAATAAAGGAACGCGAATTGACCGATGAGGAGAAACAAGTACAAAATATACGGGAAAGTCTCTTTGTAGTCAATGAGTTTGCCCGCGATTATTTTCAAAACATCCTCTACAACCACGCTGACGGAAAAGCCATTGCCATGTCTTATTTCCGCCAACGGGGCATTCGTGACGATATTGTCAAGAAATTCCAATTGGGATACAGCACTACCGCTTCTGACGCATTGGCACAAGAAGCCATGCGAAAAGGATATAAAAAAGAATTCTGCTCAAGACCGGACTATGTTACGAAAAGAAGATGGCAGTTTACGCGACCGTTTTGGGGACGTGTGATATTTCCATGGTTTAACATCAGCGGAAAAGTGCTTGGCTTCGGTGGACGTGTACTGGACAGCCGCACCAAGGGAGTAAACCAAAAATACGTCAATTCGCCCGAATCCGAAATTTTCAGTAAACGAAAAGAACTATATGGCATTTATCAGGCTAAAGCTGCCATTGTAAAAGCCGACTGTGTTTACATGGTAGAAGGATACACCGATGTAATTGCCATGCACCAATGCGGGCTGGAGAATGTAGTGGCCAACTCGGGTACAGCATTGAGCGAACAACAAATCCGGTTGCTACACCGCTTCACCTCCAATATCACCCTATTATATGATGGTGACGAAGCCGGTATAAAAGCAAGCATCCGAGGTATCGATATGTTACTTGCAGAAGGCATGAATATCAAAGTGCTGCTTCTGCCTGACGGAGATGATCCCGATAGTTTTTCCAGAAAACACAATGCCACGGAATTCAGAAAATACATTGATGATCACGAAGAGAACTTTATCCGTTTCAAGACCAACCTTTTACTAAAAGATGCACAAAGGGACCCCATCAAACGGGCCGGATTGATATCGGACATGGCACGAAGTATCGGACTGATTCCGGATAAAGTAATTCGATATACCTGCTTGACAGAATGTGCTACCTCTTGAACGTAAACGAGCAAATTATTTTAGACGAGATCAAAAAGCATCTGCTTCAACGGGATGATAACTATCTGGAACAAATCAAGAAAGAAAAAGACGCATCCGCCACTATCGGCTCTCTGCCTTCTGCCGATGCACCTTTTCCTGCCGGCAGCATACCTCCTGCCGATATGCCCCCCATAGAAGTAGATGATGATGTTCCCCCTCCGTTTCCTCCTGCAGAAGCAGAAGCGGGGTATCAATCGTATATTCCCCAAGAAGGACGGGAAAAGTACGTTTTTTATGTAAAAGAACAGTTACTGCTTCAAACTTTGATACGCCACGGAGAGAAAGTCATGTGCTATGTAGAAACGGAAGAAAATACGGAAACTCCGCTCACTGTGATAGAATATATTTCCATGGATTGAAACAGGATGAATTACAGTTCCATAATCCGTTGCACCGGAAAATACTAGCAGAGGCAGAAGCTCATCTGCATGACTCCAACTTCACGGCAGAGCGTTATTTTCTGGCTCATCCCGACCCTACAATCAGCAAGCTGGCAGCAGATATGATAAATGATCGTTACCAATTGAGTAAAAGCAATTCACAAGCGATGGTCAAAGATGAAGAACGCTTACACGAACTAGTACCACACCAACTTATCGACTTCAAACTTGCCATTTTAGAAGAAGATATGAAATATACGCTGCAAGCATTGAACAAGCCTGAAGTAGCAGCCAATGCCGATAAATGCCTTGAAGTCATGGCCCACTTTAAAGAATTAAGTGAATTACAAAAAATTATGGCCAAGCGTGCCGGAGACCGGGTAGTATTAAAATAAAGGAGGCATAACTCCTTACCGGTTATGCCGTATCAAATCCATAAATTCCTCATCGTGTTTTGGCTTGATTAAACGCACCTGTGAAATCAGAAGTAGTAGTAATGGCATTTTGTTTCTCTACCCCGCGCATCTGCATGCACATGTGCTTGGCTTCGACCACTACCATCACTCCCAGCGGATTCAAAGTTTCCTGAATACATTCTTTTATTTGCAATGTCATACGTTCCTGTACCTGCAACCGATGAGAAAACACATCAACTACCCGGGCAATCTTACTCAAACCGGTGATATAACCATTGGGAATATAAGCAACATGTGCCTTTCCATAGAACGGAAGCATATGGTGTTCGCACAAAGAGAAGAAATCAATATCTTTCACGATAACCATCTGACTATATTCTTCTTTGAATTTTGCTCCCAATAAAATGGCATGCGGATCTTGTTCATAACCGCGTGTCAATGTCAGCATAGCTTTGGCTACGCGCTCAGGAGTTTTCAGCAATCCTTCTCTTTCTACATCTTCACCCAATAGCGATAAAATACTCTGATAATGGCCTTTCAACTGTTCAATTTTCTCTGCTGACCATTCGGGATGCAATAGTTCTTCCATGTTATTAGTCCAGGGGAATATTAATTTGTTCACGAACAATAGATACTTCTTTAAAAACACCGGTAGCCTTCAGACGGCGCATAGCGGCATCCGCTTCCTCAATACTGCGGAAATCACCTACACGACACAGCCAACGAGGCGGCTGGAAATAGGCATAGACAGGCATATCGGGAAACTCTTCTTTCACCTTGGTAGCCACGTTATTAGCTTCATTACGAGCCACACGCGAATTATTTCCTGCATAGACCTGAACCCGATACCCTCTGGCTTTCAACATTTTCTGCTCACCTCCCGTAACATTCCCTGTATAGATACTACCAATCAAGCCTGTTATTTTAGGATCTTGATGGATGGTTACAGTACCTTCTCCGGCACGGTTACGTTGCAAGCTTTCTACTATGTTCTGCTGTGCCAAGGCGGAAAGTCCGAGACTTAAAAAGAGTAGGATAAAAATGTATCTCATGTCGTTTTATGAATTTAGGTAAATCATCACAGATTACTCAGATTCCCACAGACGATTTTATGATTCTTTATCTGTGTAAGCTTGAGTAATCTGTGATGAAATTAATTATTTGAATGCATCGATAATGCCTTTGAAATCAACAACTTTCAAAGCAGCACCACCAATCAAACCACCGTCTACATCAGGGTTAGCAAACAATTCTTTAGCATTAGAAGGCTTGCAGCTGCCACCATAAAGGATTGAAGTATTATCAGCAACTTCTTTACCATACTTGTCAGCAATCAAAGAACGGATAAACGCGTGGATTTCCTGAGCCTGTTCAGCAGTAGCAGTCTTACCTGTACCAATAGCCCAAACCGGTTCGTAAGCCAGGATAATCTTACTAAAATCTTCAGCAGACAAAGAGAATACCGATGCCAACTGAGCAGCAACCACTTCATTTTGTTTGTTAGCTTCACGCTCTTCCAATACCTCACCGATGCAGAAGATCGGCTTCAAATTATTAGCCAAAGCCAATTTAACTTTTTCTTCCAGAATTTCTACTGTTTCGTGATAGTAAGCACGACGTTCTGAGTGACCCAGGATTACATATTCAGCACCTGTAGAAGCAACCATTTCAGCAGAAACCTCACCGGTATATGCACCTGATACTTTATCTGCACAGTTTTCTGCACCTACACCAATTACAGCTTTGTCAACAATAGGAGTAACAGAAGCCAAGTGAATAAACGGAGTACAGATTACTACATCACAATTAGGTTTGTCAACAGCCAAAGCTTCATTCAATTCTTTTGCCAGAGCAATACCTTCCTGAAGGTTCTTGTTCATTTTCCAGTTTCCTGCAACAATGTTTTTTCTCATTTTGTTTATTTTATTAAAGGGTTAATGAAATTATTTTGTTCGATTCTCTTTCAATTTCTTTTTCCTATGAAAATGCTCCCAAATGACATCCACCATGCTGAAAAACAACAACGGGAAGACAAACCATGCCAATACCAGCACCACTTTATGACTGAAAGTCTTTTCATTGATTTGTGCCAAGGGCAATTTTTCCAGCCTGTCGGTCAGCACATATTCATCAGGCAGACTATTCACACTCCACTTGTTTATAACTACTCCGTTCTTCAGCAACATCAGTCCAGGATTAGAGCGTATCATGGTTTTCAGTGTAATGTCATCCATCAGGCAAAAAGGATACTCGGCTCCCGTACGCTCCTGCCAGTCTTCAATGTCACTATCGGGTGATGAAGTAAGACAATAGAATTGATATCCATGCTCCACACTATAATCATACAGTTCATTTATCAGGTCAATGGTACTATCATCCGCCTGGCTCAGCTGATGCGCCACCAACAGAAAAGTATAATTATCATCATCCAGTACTTCATCGGTTATATCTTCCCCATCTTCTTGACGAATAATAGAAAAGTCATGAATAGGCGGTTCGTATCCTTGTTCCTTCACTATCGTTTGGGAATCTACAAAAGTCCATGTGCTATCGGGATAATTTTCTAATGTAAATTCTTTCTCCACTCCATTTTTTTGAAGAATAAAACGAGTTTCATAAACAGTAGGCTTCGCTCCTTCCGGAATTTCCATCCCTTTACGTATATCTGCCCCGATATGATAAGGGCGGAAATCAAAGACAGGCAATTCATGGTAACAATACAAAGTCATCCCCGAAATATAGAGAAACGCATACATAGCCACCAACCAATCGAAACGTTTGGTCACCAAAGGAGTTATACGGTTTCCCCATTTAAAAACGGAAGCCGCAGCTATCAACAAAAATACATTCTTCCCAAAAGTTTCCCAATTAGTCAAAGTCACAGCATCGCCAAAACATCCACAATCCGATATCGGATTGGAAAGAGCCAACCATAAAGTGAGCGGAGTCATCACCCCCATGATAAGCACAACAAACAAGGTTGTCATTCTTCTGCGGATACCAAACAAAAGATATACTCCTAAACAAAACTCAACCATTGCCTGCAATATAGACGCCAGAAACGGAAGAAAGGCAGGCACCGAAGCAGCCCAACCGAAAGCCTCCAAATAATCCTGAATTTTATATTGGGTACCCAGCGGATCTACCGCTTTGACAAAACCGGAAAATATAAATACTACCGCCAGCAAAAAGCGGCAGGCATTTGTCCAGATTCCAATGATACTATGTAACTGTTTACTCTCCAAATTCCAACTTGATCAATCCGAATACAGAATAATTAATCATATCCATATAGTTGGCATCAATGCCTCTGATACCAATGTGGCTCCATCGTGACCTTCAATCTGCTTGGTACGATAGATTTTCATCAAAATCAAATCAGTATATGAACTGACACGCATGCTGCGCCATGCTTCGTCATAATCATGATTCTTGGCCAGCATCAGTTCCAATGCCTGTTTGGCATACCGGTCATACAATTCCAAAGCACGTTCTTCAGTCATATCATCCGTATCAGCATATCCCAGCTCCAATTGGATCAGCCGATTATTCCATAATTCACAATAGCGATAAACTCCGAACGGATACCTTCATCTACCATCGTCACCCCTTTGATTTCAATACTACGGATGCGGTTTGCCTTGATAAATATCTGATCGGTAACAGATGAAGGGCGCATGATACGCCATGCTGCGCCGTAATCGTGCAGTTTTTTCGCAAACAAATCACGGCAGACAGCTATTACATGTTCAAATTGTTGTTTCGTATCTTTCATCACACTCTATGATTAGACGGCAAAGTTACGCATTTTTCTGCTTAAGCGTAAACAAAAAGGCGGAAAAGAATACTCTTTCCCGCCCTATTTTGTATTTCTTAATTAACTAAAGCTTAAGAACATCTTAACACTTGTCCCGGACGAAGAATAGTTCTACGGGTAATATGGTTCAACTTGCATAAAGCATCAATAGATGTACCTGTTTTCTGTGCAATGCGGCTCAATGTATCTCCACTTCTTACCTTATGGTAACGGATAGTACCATCTGATGAAGCCAACAAATTCACGTTCTTACTATTCGTGTTACGCTGGTATCTGTTATTACCTTTTCTAAACAAATAAGAATCGGCTACAATATCCTGTTTTTCAAAATCAAATAAAAGTGCCGGATTAATGGCCTGTCCCAAGAAACGGGTTTCAAAATGAAGATGTGATCCAGTAGAACGCCCGGTATTTCCACCCAATCCGATAGGTTCTCCTGCTTCTACATACTGATTCTCATCCACAATCTGCTTTGACAAGTGACCATAGACAGTCTCCAACCCATTCTCGTGACGAATCACTACATATTTTCCATATCCGCGACGTTCATACTTCACCATACGCACCTTTCCACTGAAAGCTGCACGGATCGTATCACCTATATATACTTTTATATCCAATCCATTGTGCATACGACGACGACGGGGACCAAATTTAGAAGTTATTTTTGTGTGTTCTGTCGGCATACGGAAACCGGTCATATCAATACGGAATGTATCAGGAATAGTAACAGTATTACCATAAGCGTGTACACGCTCGTTACTCCAATTAGGATAGAGACTATATGCAGGATAAGCTGACTTTTCCGCCTTTATCTGACGAATCAATGCAACAGAATCTACTGCTTTCAATTTTCGGTCGATAGGTGCCTGGCGTGCCAACAGATCCTGTCCTGACACATTCAGGCTGACTAGGGCGAAGGCTGCCGCTGCGACTACTTTAACACATTTCAAAATCATCCGTTTTTTTGGTTTTTCTTTTAATATTCGTCATTAGCATAAAGGGAGCCGAACACAGCTTGTTTATACTCGAATATCTCATCTGGTTTAAAAAATCGTTTAAGTTCCACTTCAGCGGTTTCCGGCGAATCGGAAGCATGAACTATATTCTCCTGAAAGCTCATGCTGTAATCTCCACGGATAGTTCCAGGAGCCGCCAGACGTCCGTTAGTAGGACCGGTTAATGTTCTCACTACTTGAACTGCGTCCACACCTTCAAAGCAACATACAATAACAGGACAAACCATCATTGCATCTTTCACGCGCTGAAAGAACGGCTTTGAACTTAAATGAGCATAATGTTCGCTAAGCACTTCATCCGTTAACTGAACCATTTTCATTCCGGCTAAACGCAGACCTTTCCTTTCAAATCTATTAGTAATCTCACCTACCAACCCCTCTGCAGAGTACAAGGTTTCAAAATAACCAGCGTTTTTTTCCATCATAATATTCGGTTCATTTAAGGTTAATACTGTGCTTCTTTTCAAAAATTCTCCCAAAGATAGAGATTTTCCTTGAGAAACAAGGTGCTTCTTTAACTCTTTTTTTATATAAGTTATATACAAAATCCCGGTAAAATACCCTGTAACCTCTATAAACAGGGAGAAAACATCGCAAATATGTTATGCAACATATATCTTTATTTTTAACAATGTAGTAACATAAACTAAGAAATAGCCGCCCAATTTATATTTGTTTTACGCAATGCTTGCAATTGCCGCCAAAGAATAGCATTTTCCGGACGAGTCCCTGTGGGGTCTTCATCTACAATACGATTTGCCACATCACGGACATATTGCAATAATTGACCGTCACGGGCAATATCGGCTATCTTCAAGTCAAAAGCAACACCACTCTGCTGGGTTCCCTCTAAGTCACCGGGACCGCGCAACTTCAAATCGGCTTCCGCTATCTCGAAACCATCATTGGTCTGTACCATTATTTCAAGCCGCTTGCGAGTTTCTTCGGTCAGTTTGTAAGTGGTGACCAGAATACAATAAGACTGGTCGGCGCCACGCCCCACACGGCCACGTAACTGATGCAATTGTGAAAGTCCGAAACGTTCGGCGTTTTTCAATGACCATTACCGAGGCGTTAGGGACATTCACCCCGACCTCAATCACTGTAGTGGCTACCATAATCTGAGTATCACCACTGACAAAACGCTGCATCTCGGCATCTTTCTCCGCCGGTTTCATCTTACCATGCACCTTGCTGACCTGGCAATCGGGAAATTCCGCACAAATCAGTTCATACCCCTCTTCCAGATTCTTGATATCCATTTTCTCACTCTCTTTTATCAAAGGATAAACAATATAGATTTGCCGCCCTTCTTCTATCTGTTTGCGAATGGAGGCATAAAGACTGGCGCGACGATTGTCAAACTGATGGATAGTCTGGATGGGTTTACGGCCCGGCGGCAATTCGTCAATAACTGATACATCAAGATCACCATACAGTGTCATAGCCAAGGTACGGGGAATAGGGGTAGCCGTCATGACCAGCACATGAGGTGGACAAACATTCTTACTCCATAACTTGGCACGCTGAGCCACCCCGAAACGATGTTGTTCGTCTATAACCACCATTCCCAAAGAAGAAAAGCCCACAGTATCTTCCAAAACGGCATGCGTGCCTATAAGAATCTGAACATCCCCCGTCAGTAAATCCCTCAATATCTTCTCACGCTTCTTTCCTTTGACAGATCCCATTAAAAGTTCCACGCGCACATCCATGCCAAACAGGAATTTCCGAATAGTTTCATAATGTTGGGCGGCAAGAATCTCTGTAGGAGCCATCATACATGCCTGATAGCCATTATCCAGTGCGATGAGCATGGACATCAAGGCCACTAATGTTTTCCCACTTCCCACGTCACCTTGCAGCAAACGGTTCATCTGCCGTCCGCTTCCCATATCTTTTCTTATCTCCTTTATCACCCGTTTTTGCGCTCCGGTCAGTTCAAAAGGAAGATTCTGTGAATAAAAAGTATTAAAGATCTCACCCACCCGTTCAAAACGCAGGCCCCGATATTTACGCTGCCTGTCTTTACTGTAACGTAGAATATTGAGCTGCACATAGAACAGCTCTTCAAACTTCAAACGATATTGGGCCTTCCGCAGCAATTCGGGATTCTTGGGGAAATGAATATTACGGATGGCCTCATCCAAAGACATTAAATGATGCTCCTCTACTAACTGAGGAGGCAATGTTTCAGCAAGAGGTTCCTGTAGCAGGGCAAGCGCATTCTTCATTAACCTCTCCAGCCCATGAGAGTTCAAGAAACCGCGCTTCATCCTTTCCGTTGTGTTATAATAAGCTGCAACCCCATCGTAGATAAGGTAAGTTCGCCTGAAGGATCCATATCGGGATGAGCCACATTGATACGGCCATTGAATACGGTCGGTTTACCAAAGACAATATACTCTGTCCTGGTCTTATAATGCTCTAGCAGATATTTAATTCCTTGAAACCAGACTAAATCAATGATGCCCGTACCATCAGAAAAATGACCGACAAGTCTGCGCTGTCTTCCCTCACCAAAAGTCTCAAAACTGAGGATTTCGCCTTTCAACTGGATATAAGGCATATTGCCGTCTATTTCATGAATATAATAAAGGCGGCTGCGGTCTACATATTTATATGGAAAATAGTACAACAAATCATGCAAGGAAAACAGATTTAATTCCTTGTTCAAGACGGTTGCACGCTGCGGGCCTACTCCTTGCAAATATTTTATGTCACGCGTAGTGATATCGAACATTTCAAATTAAGACTTCCGCTATTTTCAAATCAAAAGGGGTGGTTAATTTAATATTTTCTCTATTTCCCTGTACCAGACAGACCTCCCTGCCCATCGCCTCCACTACAGAAGCATCATCAGTAAAGGCATCCGTATATTCCTGTTGATATGCCTCTTTCAACAACTGCACTTCAAAGACCTGAGGAGTCTGAACCAGTTTATAGTCATTACGCGGAACCGTTTCACTTCCCGGCTTCGTAAGATGACGCACGGTTTCCACCACATCAATTACAGGAATGACCGCTTGCTTAGTCTGCGCCGCCTCATAACATCCGGCTATCACTCCCGGGAAACAAAAGGACGCACGCCATCATGAACACCTACCAAGCCTTCTCCCTCACGTATGCCAATCCATTCTTTACAGAATGGAAACGGGTCTCGCCCCCATCGGCAATATCATGACGCAAAGCAAAATGATGCGTTTCACAAAGATCTTTCCAGTAAGCCCGCTGGCTCACCGGAAGAACTAATATAATATGTATAGAAGAATCAAAAGCGTAAAAAGCCTCTATGGTACGCATCAACACAGGCTTGCCTCCCACAGGCAAAAACTGTTTGGGAATATCTCCCCCCATACGCAACCCTTTGCCTCCCGCAACTATAATGACATGCCTGTTCATTCTGCAATCATCATCCCTTGCTTCAATTCTGCCACCTTTTCCGCACCGACATATTTCCCAGCAATAGCAAATGAGAATGCCATAGCGGCACCGGGACCTTTACCAGTAATAAAATTACCGTCTTTCTCTACCAAAGCGGCAGTATACTCAGCACCTTCCAGATACTTCTCAAATCCCGGATAGCAAGTTACTTTCTTACCTTTCAACAAACCACGCTTTCCATATACCAACGGAGCGGCACAGATGGCAGACAACGGACGTCCCGCTTCAGCAAATGTCATAATTAACTTGCCCAAACCTTCGTGAGCATCCAGATTTGTCGCTCCAGGCAGACCGCCGGGCAATACAATCATTTCCGCATCCTCTTCTTTTACTTCTTCAAACACCATATCGGCTACTACCGGAACACCATGCGCACCGTTTACGGTCAGCACACCTGTTATAGAAACGGTCTTTACAGGCAAACCTGCACGTCTCAACACATCTACCGGGGTCAGTGCCTCCACTTCCTCGAAGCCTTCTGCCAAAAATACATAAATTGTTTTCATAAGCTACTTCAGTTTAAAGTAATATGTAATAGTACCTGTCTGGTTATTCACTCCGTCCACTTGGTTAAAGCGTGCCTTACGGGCAGCCTCTTCCGCCGCCTTCCGCAACGAAGCGTTTACTGTATTGGTACGTTTGTTGATACTAGTACTTATCACCTGTCCTGCGGGATTTACGGTAATAGTCACTACCACCCGTCCCTCATCCTGCACATTATAGACAGGCATCGGCAAACCGCCACTACCCAAGAACGTCCATTGAGGTCAAATGTTCCGTAACCGCCCACTCCGCTGGATTTCCCTTCCGAAGAGTTTCCCGTCGGGCTACCCTCCAAACCGAAGCCTGTAGTACCGGTTCCTTTATTTCCCATTTGAGTTCCTTTTCCGAAAGCACCGGCTATCTTCTTCGCCGCCGCTTCCGCTGCCGCTCTTTCGGCTGCCGCTTTCTTCTCAGCCTCTGCTTTTTCTGCTTCAGCACGCTTCTCGGCCTCAGTCTTCTCTTTCGGCTTTACCGTCTCCTTTTTCGGTACGTCCTTTTTAGGAGTCTCCTTCTTGGGCTTTTCTTTTTTAGGAATTTCTCTTTTAGGTTCCTTTTTGGGGACTGTCACCGTTTCCTCTTCTGTTTGCGTGATGATTTCCTCTTTTGTTTCGACGGGAGAAACCATTTCGGATTCGGATACATCGGGAGCCGGAACCTCGGGCTCATTCATTATATCCACATCCGTCAGCGTATAAGGATCGGCATTTCCTTGAGAAAGTTCCGTATTTCCCAGCATAACAGGGACACCCCCTTCTTCCTGAGCCTGAGGGCGACGGATAGCAATCACCAACAGCAGGATTAGGAGAAGAATATGCAGTACAGCCGTACCAATCAGTCCTGTTATCTTATTTTTCTTCATGCTTACAGCTTAACGTTTCTTCTCAGGCGGACGTGTAGCCAACACCATCTTGAAGTGATTTTCATTAGCAATGTTCAGTACCCTTACTATTTCACGGTAAGGCACAACCTCATCCGCATAAAGGGCCACATACATATCGGGTTCTTTCTCGGCACACCTTTGCAGGAATGCGGGCAGTTCTTCCAAGTCTATCGGCATTTCATCTTCATTACCGAAAGCGGTATAGAAGTTCAGATTCTTGTCTATAATTACCCGTGTAAGTGGTTTCGCCGAAGTCTGCTGCCTGCCTTGCGGAAGCAATACCTTAATGGCATTGGGTGACACCATAGTAGAGGTAATCATGAAAAATATCAGCAACAGGAATATGAGTCTGTCATAGACGCCATACTGAAATTGGGTGATATTTTTTGTCTTCTTTTTAACGCCATATATTTTTATTTTTGAACCGGTTCATTCAGCAGATCCATAAAATCCATGGTACGGGCTTCCATCTGGCCAACTACCTTATCCACACGTACCACCAGATAATTATAAGCAAACATGGCTGCAATACCTACTATAAGACCACCTACAGTAGTAATCATCGCCTCGTAGATACCTCCTGACAGCAATGTAATATCAATATTATTTCCGGCATTGGCCATCTCCCAAAAAGCGCGCACCATACCAGTCACTGTTCCTAAAAAGCCAAGCATGGGAGCACCACCCGAAACCGTAGCGATGACGGGGAAGCCATTTTCCAATTTTGCCACTTCAATGTTTCCGGCATTCTCTATGGCAGCCTGCACATCGGCGACGGGACGTCCCATACGCGAAATCCCTTTTTCAATCATCCGGGCAGAAGGCGTATTAGTAATACGGCAATAATTGATGGCCGATTTCACCTCTCCGGTACGAATATAATCCCGGATACGTTCCATAAACAAAGGGTCTTCCTTACCAGCCTTGCGAATGTAAGCAAGACGTTCAAAAAGATATAAAAACACGCAACGGACAGCAGAGCCAGCACAAGCATGATCCATCCGCCTTTTACCGCCATATCCCAAAGGTTCATCTGAGCCTCCCCCGAAACGGGTGTCAATGTGGGGTTACCCCCGGCAAGGTATCCGCCAAAGCCGCCTGTGCAGCCAATAAAGTGATATTCATCATGAACGAAGACAATTTTTATATTCTTCAATAGTTTGTTTTAATCCCATATAAAGCGCATCGCTTATCAATGCATGACCGATAGACACCTCGTCCAGCCAAGGAATATGCGTATGCATATATTTCAGATTTACCAGACTAAGGTCATGACCTGCATTCAGTCCCATCCCCAGCTACGTGTCACCTTCGCCGCTTCTATAAAAGGAGCAATGGCCGCTTCGGGATTCTGAGGGTACATCGTAGCGTATGGTTCCGTATAAAGTTCCACCCGGTCGGCCCCCGCCTTGGCGGCATATTCTATCATCTCCTTGTCCGTACCGACAAAGATAGAGGTACGAATGCCTGCCTGTCCGAACGTATCCATCAGTTCGGTAAGGAAAGAAAGATTGGCCTTGGTATCCCATCCGGCATTAGACGTAATTTGATCGGGCGCATCGCACCAGCGTTACTTGATGAGGTTTCACTTTCAGTACCAGGTCAACGAACTCCGGTGCGGGATACCCTTCAATATTAAACTCTGTGGTAAGTAACGGACGAAGTTCGTACACATCGCTGCGGCGGATATGCCGTTCATCGGGACGAGGATGTACAGTGATACCTTCCGCACCAAACGCCTCACAGTCCAAGGCTACTTTCACCACGTCCGGATTGTTGCCTCCCCGGGCATTACGCAAGGTGGCTACCTTGTTTATATTTACACTTAACTTTGTCATCTTGGCAATATATTATTATCTTTGCAGTTCTGATGTGCAAAGTTAGCAGGTTTTATTAAAACCTGGTCCATTTTGACAAACAAAAGATTTATAAAATTAACTAATGAATATACGCCCAATGAAATTCGCCCTTTTCGGAAACACTTATCAAGCCAAGAAATCGGCTCATGTGGAACGTTTGCTATCCATTCTGTCACAACATAACGCCGAAGTCCATATCTGCCGCGAGTTCTACCAGTTTCTGACGAACGACCTCAAGATAAGCATCCGTCACGCCGGTGTTTTCGATGGAAATAATTTTGAAGCCGACATGATACTAAGTATCGGAGGCGACGGCACTTTCCTGAAAGCTGCCAGCCGTGTGGGTTCACGCAACATTCCCATACTAGGTATCAATACCGGACGATTAGGTTTTCTGGCCGATGTCTCCCCTGAAGAGATGGAGGACACATTTAATGATATCTACAATGGAAACTATCGGATAGAAGACCGCAGCGTATTGCAAGTATCCTGCAAAGAACAAGAACTGAAAGGTTACCCTTTCGGTCTGAATGAGATAGCGGTACTGAAGCGTGACAGTTCTTCTATGATTTCCATCCACACAGCCATCAATGGGGCCTATCTCACCACTTATCAGGCGGACGGATTGGTAATTGCCACTCCTACCGGTTCTACAGCCTATTCGCTGAGCATCGGGGGACCTGTCATCGTGCCACACAGTAATACCATCGCCATCACTCCGGTTGCACCACATAGCCTGAATGTACGCCCCATTGTCATCAACGACGACTGGGAAATCACATTGGATATAGAGAGCCGCAGCCACAATTTCCTGATTGCCATCGACGGACGTAGCGAAACTTGCCGTGAAGGAAGCCGGCTCACTATCCGCAAAGCCGACTATAAAATAAATGTAGTAAAACGAAACAGCCATATCTTTTTCAACACACTCCGCAACAAAATGATGTGGGGAGCCGATGGTAGAGGATGATATTACAATTCATCCTCAAAATAGTTTAAATAGTGGTTATCAAGGTTATACAAAACCTTTTATATCTAACAAATTTCTTTTTTCAAATACTATGATTATATTTGTGCCACAAATAAAAAATTCAGACCATACAATAGATCAGTAAAAAACACAAAAACATTACACGGCATATGAAAGGCACAATACAAAAATGGAAATTCATGATACTTCTGGGTGCATTACTGTTCTTAAGTAACATGACCTTTGCTGAAGACAAAATCAATCATTATACAGAGGGAATCCCTATAGACACAACAGCAGTTCCATTTCAGACAAAACCAACATCCCCGACCGGCTTTATGTAGATTCTCTGTCATTGAAACGTCACTTTATCCACCGTATCGGCATTGAGGCACGTCCCGGATATATTTTCCCCACCAGTTCCTTTTTCAGAGGAGAAAATCTGAATTGGAAACCCATAGAGAATTCCCTGTCGCTTCACTTGAAATACTCATTCCAATTTCATCCGAACACCTATACCGACCGTATTTACAGAGGAGCCTATCAAGGTATCGGTGTGGCCTACTACAATATGTATGAGAAGCCGCAGTTGGGCAACCCGCTTACTGTCTATTTATTTCAAGGAGCGCGTATCGCCCGTTTCAACCAACGATTGTCGTTAAACTATGAATGGAACTTCGGCGCTTCATTTGGCTGGAAACCATATCACAGTGATTTGAACCCATATAATAAGGTGATAGGTTCAAAAGTAAACGCCTATCTGAATACAAACTTCTATTTCAACTGGATGCTCTCTCCCAAATTTGATTTCACAACAGGTGTGGCAGTGACGCATTTCTCTAACGGTAATACAAAATTCCCGAATGCGGGACTTAATTCCATCGGACTAAAGGTAGGATTGGTCTACAATATTAACAGAAAAGAAGAATGTTTTGCAAAACCTCTATATCAATCACCCGTACCTAAATTCCCCCGTCATATCAGTTATGACTTGGTATTGTTCGGTTCATGCGCAGAAAAGGAGTAACTATTGGCGAAGGACAAATGGTTGCTTCTCCTGAAGCTTATCCGGTACTTGGATTTAATTTCGCGCCGATGTATAATTTCGGATATAAGTTCCGTGCAGGTATTTCATTGGACGGTGTTTATGACGGCAGTGCGAATGTATATAGTCCAGACGGATACGGTGACGAATTCCTCAAGCCGTCTGCCGGCAAACAATTAGCCTAGGAGTTTCGGGACGTGCCGAGTACGTAATGCCTTACTTCACAGTTGGAATAGGATTAGGTACAAATGTGATCCATGCAGGCGGAGATTTAAAATCTTTCTACCAGATATTGGCACTAAAGATAGAAGTTACGCGCAGCTCATTCCTTCATATCGGATATAATTTACAGGATTTCCATGATCCTAACTATCTGATGCTGGGATTCGGATTCAGGTTCAATAATAAGTATCCAACTTTTCACAGACGATAGATGCTACGTCTAGTTTGCACAGACACATTCTACAAAATATACTGAAATTATCGGAATATATATATATCAAATAAGTTACATGTTTATTTGATAAATCCTTGATTTTTCACCTCACGGACGATAACAATCACCTGAATATATTATCTCTCACATACTCCTAGTATGACCAGTATATAGGTTCAACACCTTAAATCTGAACAAAGTTGTAAAGATATTATTTTTCCATACAACTATTGATCGGCGTAAAGCAATTACCCCTTTTTATATTAAAATTTTGCCCGTTGGCAGGAAATTACTACCTTTGTATCAGATACAATCATATTTGTTTACCATTAAAACCGAATCTGTTTATCGCAAGCCTAGACCGTTTTTGGGAAACTTCGGCATTTTTACCAGACAACAATAAAATCAAACAAGATATTCCTATACCAAGAATCTGCAAATCCTGCTACAAGATTCCGAAAAACTTGCGGCAAGTATGCAAAGTCTTCTTACGTTCTTTTTGATATGCGTATCCATCTTTTGAAAAGAAATCCCCCTCTCCCGGAGAATCCCCCCAAAAACCTTCAGAAGTTTCAGCCTCTCCGCAAACGTCCTGTTCATCGGCATTCCGGCTGACAGATTGATGCACTGAGATCCTTCAACTGCGTAGTTCTTTCTTTCAGCCGTGGTCAATAAATGTATAAAGGTGAATCCGAACACCGATAGAAAACCAAACAATACGACATCGCTTACCCTGTCACGCTGAAAGATCTTTTTCGGCTGAAGGATTTTATCGTGCATATCCTTCAGCCGAAAAGCCGATGAACAGGACGTTTGCGGAGAGACTGAAAACTTCTGAAAGAAAAACAAGGTGTTTTGCCATGTTATACAATACGAGTGGAAAAACATCAAAACATCCTGTTGTTTTTGAAAAAGCTCCTGTTCTTTTTTTAAAAGCTCTTGATCTTTTTAAAAAAACATCCTTGTCTTTGATGTGGAATTTCTGAATACAAAATCCCATCAAAAACACCGGTCCGATTCTCATAAGTAAAAACAGTGATTCAATATGGAGACAAAAATCATATTTTTCCCTCACTTATGCCTGTAACGCCTCTGTTCCTAAAAACACATCAAACATAGCGCATCAGTCATTCCCCAACGGAACAGCCGAGAAACTCTTATATTCCCTGGTCTGCCCCATCACAATCACAGGATTGTCAGAGGTTTCATATATGCTCAATACTGAAGAACTGATCCTGTCAATCTGCCAGTAGCAGTAATCCAGAAGAAGATATCTGTTATTGGGAGTGATAAAATCATACCGGAAATAATGTACATGCTCTTCCACTTCCTCGCTATCACATGTCGTCCGTGATTTACAGGAAGCCTTACCATTCAGCCCGAACTCATAATGTTCACAGACTTCCGCATCCCTGCCATCCTCAGTACGTATCTGAAATGTTCTCTCCCATGCATAGCCGGTCAGATTGGTAACAATGGTATTGCTATCCTCCCCGTAATGTTCATCAATACAACCTGCAAGAAACAGTACGCATATAACTGTCGAGCCCAATAATCCAATTAATGTTTTTTTCATAGTCCGTCACTTTTTTATTTTATTGAATACTATACCGATATATAAAATAATCTGTTCAAGTCCCTCCTTGTTGTCTTTTTCATCAATCAGGACACGCTTTCATTCTTATATTATAATAAAAGCGAGGCATAAAAGGTCTGCGCCAGCATCATACCATTAATACTGGAATCTTTTATAATTTAGCAAGTTGTCAAAATATCTCTCATCAAGAGAGGCCGGTCTGATTTTTCGTCCTTCCAGTCTGGCCTTTCTCATCATCCAGTTCAGGGATTCCATATCTCTAAGACGGAATTCAAACACTTCCTCAGAAATATTCAGTTCACTGCCACTTCCAGCATGACAAGTCATGATTCCATCTTCATCTATTGTACAATGCCTGTAAAAACGGTAAGGGGCAGCTTTCATCTGATTGTCCAGCATTTATACCGAACCGTTCTTATTCATTGCAACATATCTTTCAATTTAACCGAAACAGAAATTATAGGTATTTTCACTACAGATTTCAATCTGTCCGTTTTTACTTCCTATGAAAACTTTATTTTCACATACCAGCCAACCGACAGCCAATGCAGTACTTTCAATACTCAGGTTAAGTATCCTTGCAAGTTCGGATATTGAAACAGACTTCACCTCATTCAGTGTATACCATATTTTTTCAGCATTGATTTTTACAGATTTCTTATCCATGATCTTATTTATAAGTAGTTCCGAATTGAATTTATATATGAAGTAATATCGGTTTCCAGGAAAAAACCAGATACTTATGACATATAGACCAGACACATGAATCTATATATCAGCCTTGTATTGGAAATTTCTTTTCAGTGGAGTTCCAATGTTTGATAATACTTTTCAGGTAAGAACGAGATTTGCACGTGTTTATTTTTGTCATAATATAATCTCCAGGCTTGTGCCCTATGTGCAAACCCATCTAAATTAAAAGCGGAAGGGCATTAACCTCGTCTATAAGTGCGGGAGTCGAAGCCTTTGGTACAAACAGGAAACGCCCCCCGCTAAATATTGCAGGCTGAACGTATGGCTGTTCTTGGTACTTTCCGGGAAATTTCGACTTTTCACTTATACAGAACCAGCTAAACGCTTTTGTTTATAATTCCTTGTCCATTTTGATGAACATTCCAAACATACATGTATTTTACCAAAAAAACAACAATGTCAAGAACTTTTTTTGAGTTTTTTGTTTGAAAACATTTTTTTAAACAATTCATAACCAAACCATACAAAGCATTTTCACATACACGAAATATGACAGATATTTCCACATAGAATATCATTTGCTATATTCTATCCTTATAACTTGCCTTTATAACTCATCATCTGTAATGGAGCCCAATCCTTATATTTGTCCCATCACCTGCACCTTGCTTCTTCCGCTTCCGGTCTTCACCACCTGCACCTGCGCGGGGATACGTTCCGTCATCTCCGCCACATGGGAAATCACCCCTATCTTACGCCCTTGCATCTGCAACCGTTCCAAAGCATCCATCGCAATGCGCAGGGTGTCCATATCCAATGATCCGAAACCTTCGTCAATAAACAGCGACTCCACATTCATCCGGTTGGAGGACAAGGAAGACAAGCCCAATGCCAAAGCGAGAGATACCAAGAAAGACTCCCCACCCGAAAGGAATGGACACTACGTACCTCACCCATCATATCAAGATCCACAATCTGCAAGGCCAGCGTGTCCGGAATACGCTGCAATTCATAACGGGGGGCAAGATCCTGCAAATGCCTGTTGGCATAAAGTAAAAGAACATCGAGCGTATAGCCTTGAGCTATTTCCTTAAACTTAGTCCCCGTTTGGGAACCGAACAACTCATTCAGTTTCGCCCAATTCTCGTAGATGGAAGTTTTCTCCTCCAATTCCTTCTTAATGCCGGCTATGCGTTCTTTACCTTTTATATGATTCTGTATCGTCACTTCTATTTGGGCCAAGCGCCCGGTTTCCGCTTCTTTGGCGGCGGTGCAGGCTGTCAATGTTTCAGCCAGCGACTCCCTGCTCTCCGTGGTATCCGGTTTCAAGGGAGCTTGCTGATGTTCCTCCTTTTTCTGTCTTCGCTCTGAAAGGACTGCCTGAAAAACGGTTTCCTTCTCTTTCAATGCACTCAATGCTTGTTTTTCAGCCAGTATCCAGTTTTTGTCTTTGGAAAGCAATTGTTCCAACTCGGCATACGTTTCCTTTTGAAGAGTGAGCCACTCGTTTATTTTCAACTCGTCTTGTTGCAAAACAGCAGTCAGACGGACTAATTCCTTTTCCAACTGCGCGATCTGCCCTTTGTAAGATTCTGCTTGTACGGTTAGAGAATGATGCAAGTTCATTGCTTTTTCCTGTTGTTGTTCCAATTCCTTTTGTCGTTTAACATTGTTTGCAACGACCTTTTCGGTAAGTTCACCATTCAGCAGAGAGGCGCGCAGACAAGTGCGTTCTTCCAGTTCAGTCTGTTGCTTTTCTTCTTTCTGTTTTTTCTCTTCGTACAAACGAATAGCATTCGCCTCTTCATTTTTCAAACTATCCCTTTGGCAGATTTTTGAGGTAAGAGCCTCTTTTATTTCGGTCTGCTCCTGCAGACGGGTATTCCATTGCCTGCCGAATTGCTGGACATAACGTTTCAACGTTCCCTGCTCCAATAAATCCTTCCAGGTAGGAATAATGGAAACGCAGGTTTCAACTTTTTTCAAGATATCTTCACTTTGTACTGTATAATTCTCAATCAAGGTGGACAGACGGGCCATCTCCAGTTGACGGGCATTCAACGTATTCTTCAGTTGTTCCATTTCCTTAGCAACCTGTTCTTTGGCACGGTTCAGTTCTTCTTCCTGCAAGGATTGGACATTGATCTGTTCCCTCATCGGATGATGAAGACTGCCGCAAACAGGGCAAGGTTTTCCCTCCTCCAACTGCGCACGGAGCAACAGAACTTCTGCCGGCAACAGACGGTTCAGGCGCTCGGCCTCTTGTTGTACGGATTTCAAACGTTGTTCCTCCATTTCATTCGCATTCCTTACTTTCTCCAGCAACTGCTGATTCGACAGAGTCTGCGTCTTTGCTATTTCCAGATTACTAAGCAAACTGGTTATCAATTCAACAGCCGGAATAAGTTGGGAATAAGCAGTATATCGCTCAAACCAAGTTTGCAAAATGTTTTGCTTCTCTGCCAACAGACTTATTTCCTTTTCAGTCCTACAGATAGATTGATGCAAATTATCCTTAGCTTGTAATGCCAAAGCCACTTCCTTCCGGCTTTCCACCAGTTGTTTTCTATTTTCTGCCAATTGCACATCCAATGCTCTAGCCTTATCCAATTGTGGTTCTTGTTGTAACAGATAAGCCTTGAATTCCGTTTGCGCCTTCTGAGCAGCTTCCCACTGTGCGGTCGCGGAAGTTTGCAAAGCAGCATTTTTCTGTATGGCAACCTGTATTTCGTTCAATCGGGAACGTCCGGCAGTAGTCTGTTGCCGGGCATTACGTTGTTCCATATACACATCGCGGATATCCTGCGCCTGCTCTATACGGAACAACAGTTCATAACGCGGACGGGCTGCTTCTATTTCTTTTCTGACAACCGAAAGTGTTTCTTCCGCCTGTATGCAACCTATATTCAAGCGTCCTTCTTCTTCCAGCCATTTCAACTTGCCGGACAGGTTTTCCTCTTTTTCTTCGAAACGGACAAGCGAACTTGTAATTCTTCCTTTCAGCTGAAAGTTGCTGCAATTGCTCTTCTGTCAACAACTCAATGCCTTTGATACGTTCTTGCAATAATTTATATTCACCTTCCGCCCGCTTGGTGCGTTCATAGATGGAAGCAGAGATACGTGAGTAAATTTCGGTTCCGGTCAACTTTTCCAAGATTTCGGCTTTGTCAGTCTGACGAGCCTTCAGGAAGGTGGCAAAGTCACCTTGAGCCAGCAATACAGAACGGTTAAACTGTTCAAAAGAAAGCCCGATTAATTTACTGATGTGAGATAATAATTCTGTCTTTGTTCCTTGCTGTTCTACTCCGGAAGTGAGGTTAGTCAATGTCATTTCCACTTTTTGCAAGGAACCATCCACTTTGCCACGCGAACGTCGTACCGTCCAACGTGAGCGGAAAACCTCCCCTGTCAAAGCTACAAAGTCCACTTCCGAATAACCTTCGGCCGTACCCCGACGAAGGATGGAACGGCTGTCGTTTTGAGCAATTCCCCTGTCGGCGACATCCATAACAGAAACGTTATTCTCTTTCGCCTTGTTCATACGCGGCGTACAATCAAACAAGGCCAAGCATAAGGCATCCAACAAGGTTGACTTTCCGGCTCCGGTACTGCCTGTAATGGCGAATATACCTGCCGAACATAAAGGCTCAACGGTAAAGTCAATAACAAATTCGCCTTCCAATGAGGCTAGATTCTTCCCTCTTATCGCTACTATTTTCATATTCCGGCCTCCTTGATCACACTTTCCAACAATTGTTTCATGGTATCGGGCATCTCCGTCCCTCCATATTTTCGTTTAAAAACATCCAGTGCCATATCCAGCGGACGGATGGTCTGCAATTCCTCATAGGAAGTGGCGGCAATGCCACTTGCCTTTTTCTGTGGAAGCATGGCGGCGATGCGTGCCAAACGGACTGCTTTCCCTTTCAAGGCCTCCTCAATCTTATATTTATAAGAAGGCTCGGGTTCAGTCATTAAGATCTTGATTTCCAGATAAGGTGAACGCAACGTGACATCACCGTCAGGCAATTCACCAATGACTTGCAACACTTCTTCCAACGGACGAGCTTCGGGGGGGATACTTACTAAACCGGCCAACGGCTGGAATTCCAATTTTTCAATATTTGTACCCTCCGTATCTATCGTTATCATGACTACACCGGATGCATTATTCTTCTCAGCAAAAGACATAGGCATAGGAGTTCCGGAATAACGCACATTCTCCCGATGGGATACACGTTGGGAGCGATGCAGATGCCCCAATGCGGTATAAGTAATGGCTTCATTAAAGGCATCGGGGGATACACATTCCAAGCCGCCGATAACAGTACGTTCCGACCGGTCGTCTTCCGAGATTTCCGAGCCTGTGGCTTGCAGATGTCCCATGGCGACAACGGGAATTCCCTTCTCTTTCACTTTGTTGAAAAGCTGTTCATAAAGCTGCTGGACTCCCTTTGAGTAATTTTCTGCCGAAGGGTAATCACCCTGACGCAGATAGGGAACGGCAAGACAATAAGCGGTCACTTTTCCTTCTGTATAAAGGGGAACAATGAGGTGTTGCAGATCTATGTCGCCTTCCGCATTGCGCCGCACCGTGCCACGAACAATGATATTCATATCCTCCAATAAAGGATTGGGGGCCTCCAGACGAGCTGCCGAGTCATGATTTCCGGCAATGATGACAATTTGTAAAGAAGGGTTCTCAGATGTGACTTCTCTTAAAAAACGATAATACACTCGTTGAGATTCTGCTGAAGGATTTGGGCTGTCGAATACATCGCCTGCTATCAGCAATACATCTATTTCATGCTGTTTTATCTGCTGTTTCAGCCATTCTAGAAAATGGAAATGCTCTTCCCGGCGGTCGTATTCATAAAAAGTCTGGCCCAGATGCCAGTCTGCTGTATGGAGAATTTTCATTAGCTGTTCGGTTTGTTTCCTGCAAAAATAGAGAATCTTTTCGGAAAGACAGATAGCAAACAGGTACTTCATTTATAAAAAGAAATAAAAAACGATCATACCCATAAGACATGATCGTTTTTATTACTTTAAAGCATGTATTTATTCAGTCACCAACCGCACCTCATAAATATGCGGAGTCACTTTCTCATTTCCTCTACCAATCTTTATTTCCAACTGATCATCAGATTGCATAGATACAGGCACGTCAACTATGCCAACCGACAAATCCGAAGCTGGTTTGTCAGCTAATTTACCTACTTCCTGCCCGTTTATCCATACTTTTGCATCCTTACGAATCTCAGGACGGAACAGGATACGGACCTTATGGACAGGTTTTCCATTCGTCTTCATACGATAACTGAACCAACCGGTTGCCTCGCGCCAATGAACACCTTCATCATCCCCCGTACGAGAGTTCTCCATCCGGATGAAATGGTCGCTTTCCGGTTGCTGTTCCCCACAAATCACCTTGTCGGTAGTAATACCATCCAATGCAGCACGTTCCTTCTCTTCTTTCGCTAACTGTTCCTGCCTTGCCTGCAACTCCTGTTTGGACAGGACGGGCCAATAAACCATATACCGGCACTCGTATAAACGGAAAAACGGTTCCACAATCATGCCCTCATAACGTTCGGGATAGACTCCGGTCAACGCAAATGTCAACGGTTTGCCTTCCACTTTCTTCAGATGAGAGAGAATATCATTCTTATCCCCCACCATGACAGGCATCGTTTGTAAAGGCAGACGGGGCCCGGCGGCTATGTGTCCGCCACGACTATCATCGGCGAACATACCATCTGATTTTGCTTGCCCAATTGGGCGGCCAGCACAATCGGTCCGTATAAGATGGAATAGTTGGCAGAACCATCCGGCAATGCAATGGCACGCAGATGCATCGGCAGTTCCAATCTCACTTTGTCACCTTTTGACCAAGTACGGTTCAAACTAACATATCCCTCTTTGACCGTTACTTTCTGTTGTTCACCGTTGACAGACAAGCGTAATGCTTCCGGATTCGTCCATTCGGGAACACGGAAAAGAAGTGTGAATTCCTTCTCTCCCTTTTCCGGAGAAACAGCAAGAGTTGTCCCTTCCTCATCGGGGAAAGCCGTTTGTTGCTCAATATGGATATCTCCCCAACGCAAGGTAGAGGGAATGAAAAGATTGACATACAGATTATTATCCTTGTGTCCATAAATCATTTCACCATAGCGGGCATGATTTTCCATCCCCGATCCCACACAACACCAGAAACTGGTCTGAGGTTGCGAGTAGACTCTATAATGACCGGCACGCATCGGGGTGAAATAAACAAAACCACCTTGTACAGGATCTTGTGTGGAAAGGATATGGTTATAAAGCGCCCGTTCGTAATAATCCATCAAATGAGCGTCCGCACTCGTTTCATACAACATTTTTGTAAGGCGGAGCATATTATAAGTGTTACAAGTTTCAGGCCCCTGTTCACTGGTGAGCATACTGCTGAAATCATCAGCCGGATGAAAATGCTCACGCACACTGTTACCTCCGATGGTGATACTGTGATGGTCTACTACTGTTTCCCAAAAATAACGGGCAGCCTCACTCCAGTCCCGATTGCCTTCCAAATCGGCAATACGTTTGAAACCTATCACTTCGGTATTTGGGTATTGGCGTGCATGCCGGTCAATTTATCCTCTTGTTTCAATAAAGGCTGCAACACAGTCTGATGAGAGAACTGATGAGCTAGTTTCAAGTAACGTTTGTCGCCGGTGATAGCGGCTACATCGGCGAATGTTTCATTCAGTCCTCCATGTTCGCTGCGCAACATATCCTGTATCTGTTCATCGCTCAGTTTAGATATCAGACGAATCATCCAGTCAGTGAGTTTCACCAACATTTCTTTTGCTTCCTTACTACCTGTCTGAAGAGTTGCATCACGAAGGCCGGCATACATTTTATGAATATTGTAAAGAGGAACCCAACGATCGTTCAGTCCGAAACCGGAGGCACGAATGTTCCCTTCTTCTATTTCTTTCCACATTTTGCGCCCGTTTGGAACTCCGCACAAATAACCGTCACCGGCGGCATCCTGACAACGTTTCAGTTCACTTATCATATAATCTAAACGAACCTTGATCTCCTGATTGCCTGTAGCGGCATACATATAGGAAAGGGCCGACAAATAATGTCCGCCAATATGTCCGTCCAGTCCTGTATTTTCCCAATTAGTATAATTTTCGGCTTTAGGGAACAGACCAGCCTCCTTCAAATAAGGAGCTAACAAACGGTCGGGGTCTATTCCCAGCAGATAACGGATATCCATATCCTCTGCATGTTTGAAAGGGCTGGCGGTGAGCCGCACATCCCTAACCGGAAAACTTCTACTTTTGTGGGCAACTGAGCATGCAAAGCTACTGAAGCTATGGCAAAAGCGGAAGTGGACAAAATGATTTTAAGTAAATTCATAATTAGGGGTTTATTTCAAAGTCTTATTTCCTTGCAAAATTAATGGAATAAATGAAAACAATCTTTTACTCCTTAAAAAATCCTATTGAACAACCTATGATTAAACAAAGAGCATCCGATGGAACTATTTTGTGAAAATCCAAAGTAAATTCCACCGGATGAAATAACCTGATTATTTAGAATATCCCGGATTCTGTTTCAGATTGCTATTGGTCAACAATACTTTATTTGGAATAGGATACAGATTTTGGTTTCATCACTCTTATCATGAGAGAACCAAGCTTTCGTGGTGAAGATTCCAAAACGAATCATATCCTGACGGCGGCGTCCTTCCTGACAAAACTCCCAACCTAACTCATCAAGGAAACGACCATATTTAATATCCGCTCCACCATCATGTTCTGCCTTATAACTATCTCTTCGGCCATAATCATATACACTTCCTCCCATCAATTCTGCATCTGTAACTTGCGCTTTTTCAGGCTCATTCTTAAAGGCACGTTCACGTACCTGAGTCACCAAAGCACCTGCTCCCGATTTGCCCAAACGCATCAATGACTCCGCTTTCATCATCAATACATCCGCATAACGTAACAACGGCCAGTCATTACTCAAGCGGTTTGTTATACCGGTGGCATATTCAAACTTACCCCAACGGAAACCATCATCCACATCCGACTGGTCAATAGAAGGGACATCTACCGTATAAATCAATGGCTTTCCATCAATACTACGCTTCAAGATTTCACCGGAATAGGTATATTGCTGGCCTTGAATATAGTTAGCCTCCAAACGTGCGTCATCCTTATCAAAAGAATTAATAAACTGAGGCACTGCACACACACCACCCCAAGGACGTGCAGTCAACTGATAAGTTTCCTGGTTTTCAGGTGCTAAAGTGTACATGTGGAAATCAAAATCATTCCATCCCGTCACATAAATTTCATCAAACGGCAATGCAAAGATTATTTCTTTGGAATTCTCATTATGCGTTACAAAAACATCCTTCTGATTATTTTCCAATGCATATTCTCCGGACTTCTCGGCATAATTAATCACGATATCACACTCGTCGATACATTTCTGCCACTGAGCAGTACCCGACCAGACTTCAGCATTCAAATATATTTTAGCCAGCAATGCATGGGCCGCCCACTTATTGAAACGTCCATAATAATAACCTCTCGGCGTTTCGGACAACAAATCCATATTCTCTGTTATTTCTTTCACAATAAAGTCAAAGACCTCTTTGCGAGTAGACTGTTGCGGTAATGAAGTATCTTTAAAGTCTGTCACAATGGGCACATTACCATACAAATCAATCAAAATATAATAATAGGAAGCCCTCAGTACTTTCAATTCGGCAATCAACTTTTCTTTCGTTTCTCCATCCACACTGATCACACCTTCTTCTATCTGAGATAAAATACGGTTACAGGTATTCACACCATTGTACGTGCGTTCCCATCCTTGAAGTACACCGTCATCCTCGGTAGTCCAAGTATGCTGATGCCATCTTTTATAGATATAACCGTCTACCCATCCAATACCATCGCGAGCGGGAAGAACATCCTGATCCGCACATAATTCCTGTGCACGAACCACTCCGTTCCATTGCAATAACGTTTCGCGCCAAGGTATATAAGCGGCATTTACCAGATAACTGACATCTTCCTCCGTTTTCGGCACGTAATCCTCAGACACTACCTGCCCATAACTCTCATGCAGTAAATCAGTACAAGCTGTATTTCCCAACAATGCGGCTGTCATCAGTCCCATTGTCCATAATTTTATATTTGTTTTCATCTTCAATTCCTTTTTAGTTCATTAAAATTTCACATTAACGCCGAAAGTAAATGAGCGCACACTCGGATATCTGTCACGTGTATCATATCCCGGAGTCAAGCCGTCTGTTGATACTTCCGGATCAATACCTTTATATCCGGTTATAGTCAAAGCATTCAATACCGAACCATAGATACGGAGTGACTTTATATATTTACCTACCTGACCGAAACTATATCCCAAGGTATATTGTCAATCTTCCAGTAGTCACCATCTTCTACATAATAGCTGTTGAATTCCGGTTCCACTTCCGGGCTCAACGTATGCTTGCCAAACACCAAGTCATTCACAGATTTCAAACGATTTTCAAAACGGCTGTTCTTTACATTCTCGTAATTCATACGTCCACCATTGATTATCTGGAAGCCAAACGCGCCACGCATAGTCACATTCAAGTCGAAGTTTTTATAACGAAGAGTATTGTTCCATCCTGCATACCATTTAGGAAGACCGTTACCAATCACATGTTTATCTTCAGGAGCATGGGTAAAGTCCTTATAGTTCACCAGCTCACCATTCCTGTCTTCATAGATCCAACGCCCTTCACTGTCTACATCCACTACTTTAAAGCCATAGAAATTACCGATACTTTCACCCACCTGTACTCTGTGAGAATCGGCTACCTGACCGGAGTATTCCACTGTACCCGTATTAAAATAGTCGTAATCCGACTTAAAGATACTGCCAGACAAACTGATTAGCTTATTAGAGTTCAAAGAGAATGTTCCGGTAGTGCTCCATTCAAAATCTTTATTCTGAACAGGAACCACAGTCACCAACACTTCCACACCACGATTTCTCATTGTACCCCCATTGGCCATTGTCTTATTATACAAGTTCGGAGGAGTCGGTACTCCATATTCGTATATCAAGCCATCCACATCACGGTTATAATAATCAATAGAACCGGACAAACGGCCACCCCATGAAACGAAGTCCAAACCAATATTAGTTTCTTTCTTTTCCTCCCATTTCAAATCAGGATTCGGGTTGGATGCCGGAACGATGGTCTGTATCCAATTTCCATTTACAAAAGCATACGATCCGTATTTCAACATAGCCACACCCAGAAAAGGATCTTTAGGCTGTGAACCTGTCACACCATATCCCACACGAAGTTTCAAGTCATCAAAAATCTTCTGATTCTTCATAAATGCTTCTTCGGTAATTCTCCATCCTACAGATACGGACGGGAAAAGTCCCCATGCATTATCAGTACCCCATAACTGACTGGCTCCTTCATAACGAAGGGCTCCCATCAACAAATAACGATTCTTGAATGAATAGGTGGCACGACCGAAAAAGCCGATCAAATTTGTAGGAGTTTTCTTTGAGCCGATGTTCGCTTTACCGTCTTTCAAAGCAGAACCGATGCCAATATTATGCCATCCGCCAAAATAATCATCCTGAAAACCATAGTTATCAATCCAAAGTTCTTCAAAATCTGTTTCATTGTAACTATAACCACCCAAGACACTGAATTTATGCGCACCGATTTCTTTGTTATATTGTGCAGTAAGTTCCATCAACTTCTCCATCTTGGTATAAGCACCTACCGAAGACCAACCTGCCAATCCATCACGCAAAGCAGAAATATGGCTCAAAGTCTCGCCGTAGCCACGGTTCATATTGTCACGAATATAAGAGAATACGGCAGAAAGAGTCAAATCTTTGATAGGATTATAAACAATATTTCCATTGTAACGCAACTGAGTCTTTTTTACATTTCCTTCAGCCTCATACAACAAAGCCAACGGATTCTCATATTCGAATTTGCTCACATTCTCATTCCATGTACCATCCTCATTTCTTACCGGATCAGTCGGGTTTCTACGAGTTGCCTGACCATATACCCAACCTCTGAAGCTACCCCCACTAGTTGTAGATTCCATTTGATTTTTCTTACCAAACAAACCGAATTTCAATTTCAACTTATCATCAAACATACGGTGAGTCACCTCAATACGTCCTTGAAAACTTTCGAAATCTGATTTTTCATGATCCCTTGACGAGAAGCATAGTTCAAATTGGCAATATAATTAGTCTTTGAGTTACCACCCATCAATGACAAGTTGTGAACGTGGCTGATCGGCGTACGGCTAATCTCATCAATCCAGTCCGTATCAGCCCCATGATCCTGGTCGGGATAAAGGGTACGGAACTCATCCGCATTCAACATATCCAATTTCTTGGCAATAAGAGAAGTACTGACGTAACCATTATACTCCACCTGGTTGATATCCACTCCTTTAGCCTGTTTGGTAGTAATCAAAATCACACCATTCGTACCGCGCGTACCATAGATAGCGGCAGCAGAACCGTCCTTCAGCACATCCACACTCTCCACATCTTCCGGAGCCACAGTACCGAGTTCGCCCGGAATTCCATCAATCAACACCAAGGGGGCTGTATTGGCTCCACCAATGGTATTTGTACCACGAAGACGTATCTGAGTACTTCCCGTCGGGTCACCATTAGGATTTGTGATAGCCAGACCGGCTACTTTTCCTTGAATCAGCTGTCCCACATCCTTCACGGCTCCTTTTACAAAGTTATCGGCTTTCACACTAGCTACAGAACTGGTTACATCCCCTTTACGCTGTGTACCGTAACCAATCACCACCACTTCGTCCAAGGTCTTGGTATCCTCTTTTAAAATAATCTCTAATGATTTTTTTCCTGCTGTCGGAACTTCCTGAGTGACATAACCAATATAAGAAATAACCAATACACTCTTTGTAGGAACATCCAACATAAAGTTCCATCAAAATCCGTAATCGTTCCCATGGTATTATTGCCTTTTACGACAACACTGGCTCCTATGACAGGCTCGCCGGAAGAATCCTTCACCTTACCCGTCACTTTTTGCTGGGCTAAGGCTGTTAATGAAAAGCTTAACAGAGTAAGCAACAAAAACAAATGTTTCATTCTATATTAAATTTAAGTTATACATACCTTTACTGCGGGAATGAATGAAGAAGATGTGTTTTTCTCCCCGTAAAAGGTTGTGGCAAAAGAATGAAATAGGAAATAGAAATACAGGTGAAGAACCATGCTAACAGGGGATACAAATGGCTCTAGCTATAACTTGACGCATTTGTACCCCCTATTTGCAACAATTAAAGGACAGGAAGATGTTTATTCTTCGTGTTGTGATTTCTGGAACTCACTGGGAGTCATTCCAAATTCCTCTTTAAAGCAAGTGGTGAAATACTTCCGATTAAAATACCCCAACGTAGCGGCAACCTCTGTTACACTTTTGTCTTTATCTTCCAACATGTGTCTGGCATGCTTCATCTTGATGTTCCGGATAAAATCCAATGGAGTTCGACCTGTTATGGCTTTCAATTTACGGGTCAAAGTAGAACGGGACATATTCATGGCATCAGCTAGAGCTGTCACATCAAAATCAGGCTCAGTAAGGTTATCTTCCACGGCTTTTACCGCTTTCTCCAATAGAAGTTTGTCCAGTTGTACAAACTCAGGTTCAGGCAAATTCACCTTACTATCCAAATAAATACGCATTTTAATCATCTCCTGCTGTCCGCCCACATTTCATTATTCTTACGGTCCACGCGCTTCAGATAAAGATACAGACTATAACCGGATACACCCATCACTATCAATACATAGAACAAATACGCCCACCAAGTTTCATAAAAAGCAGGAAGGCGTCGGATAGTCAGTTCAGTTACCTCTTTACTCCAAAGACCATTTTCATCCGTCGCTTTCACCTGAAAAGTATAAGTGCCCTTACTCAGATGATTATAAAAAGCCGAGTTTTTTCCACCTTCCACATATACCCACGCTTTGTCCACTCCTATCAACCGATAAGCATAGCGTATCTTTGAAGCATAACGGTGGTTAAGAGAAGAAAAACTAATTTCCAAATTCTGATCATCGGGATGCAATTCTATCCGGTTAATGGAATTGCTACTCTTTCTATCTCCGAATATCAATGATTCTCCTTGCAACTTTATATCAGTTATCTTGGTCTTCACTGCACTAGCCTTTCTTTCCAACCCGTTTGATGGAGTAACCATGCAAATACCCGGAATGCCGCCCCAATAAATATTGCCATCTTTTGCTTGACAAACAGCAGTGGGAAGAAAGCGATGCAACAAGATAGAACCATCCGTGGTAAGATAGGTGCGGAACGAACCGTTACGAGGATTAAATTCTATCAGTTTCTGGTTCGTATCAATCCAAATATGATTATATGCATCAGCCACTATCTGGTTCACCTGATTACCATTCATGCCGCAGGCCCCATTATAACAAAGCAACTTATTCTCTGAAGGGTCATAAGAGTAGCCCCCTCCGTCACAAGTTCCCAACCACAAAATCCCATCAGGAGCGATAGACAGACAGGAGAAGTTCTTTTCTAATTTAAAAGAACGCAGTTTTTCATCTGCCGTTGTCTGAAACAAACCGTTGTCCTGAGTACAAATCCATATCAGTCCTTCCTTATTTTCGACTATCCCCATCACATGACCCACATCCGGATAAACCCGTTTGACTCTTTTCTGACGAACATCATAGCTACAAAGTCCTTTGCTCAAGCTATCCACAAGATTCCATGCGAGTCTTCATATAATTTTGTCACTGTAGCATTCTGTTCCACCTGTCCGTTCAAGTCGATAACATCTTTCAGATGCATCTCCATTCCCTGACGAGCCATGCCATAGACCCATCTATTCAAATCCTTCGCCACCCAGACCCCGTTATTGATGCGTGCTCTCGTCATCTCTCGTCCATTATTCAAAGGCAAAGAAGCAAGTGCGGGAAAATCCGAATAGATTTTCACTTTATCCTGTTTCAAGTCATACAGTGCAAGACCAGTTCGTTCCTGCATCATCCACATCATGCCATCTCCATCATCACACAAAGCCATTATGGCCGGACTGCGGTTTACCCTGTCCGCCAAAGCGGGCAAAGCATAATCTTTGGTTATATTATCCATCAGATGTAGGATGAAACTAGGACGGTCAAAAGCTGATACCCACAAACATTCCTTTCCTTTCAAGACCTCTACCAGCATGTGGTTGACAGGCAAAAGTCCTGCCGGAAATTTCAACTGCTTCAACGTCCGGTCCGGTTGAATTTGCAAAGCCATGAAATCGTGGCCGGTAGTCAACCAGATATATCCCAGTTTATCATCCTGTGCCAGACTGAGGATGAGTCCGTCCTCCTCACCGGCCGCATTGACCGGTATTTCAGAGTATACAAACATGGAATCCCCTGGGGCCGAAGGATCGAAACGTACCACGCCATCCCCCCAGGTAGCCAACCAAAAATAATCCTGTTCATTATCCTGAACCATCACCGTAGGATTTCGACTTCTCATCTTATCGGGATAAGGGATAAACTCATCTTTTTCTTTGTCCAGATGATATACCCGACCATTCCACACAGAAATAATAATTTCATGGTTGCGACTCTCACAAAATCCGGAGATGGAGGCTCCTCCGTGTTCATTCCGGATAGGATATTCTTTAACCAACTGCCCGTTGGTATCATATTTAGCCAATACAGAGCGATACCCCAGCCACATAGAGCCGTCACTGGTAGCATAAAGATACATCACTGGAATATTCTTCAGACGCTTCGGATCTATAGGATGTACACTGTAATCCGATTTATTAAGAATATATGCCCCTTTGTCTGTACCGAACCATATATTTCCTTTCTTATCCTCAGCGATACATTCTACCAAGTTGTCCTCTAATAGCCCCGGAGTATCAATGTCCGAACGAAACACCTTTACATGATAGCCGTCGTCACGACATAATCCGTTCACCGTGCCATACCACATATATCCTTCACTGTCTCTGAAAACACGATGAATAGCATTTACCGGCAACTGGTCAATGGTAGGAATATCTGTAATAGTTATGTTCTGAGAACACACCAAGAAAGAGAGAAAAGATAGTATAAAGGTCAATATATATTTCATTGTGCTTTCTATTAGAATCATAGACCGCCACAAAATTATAAAAAAGAAATCGGATACTCTAGTAATTTTTAAAATTTGCTAAAGTATCCGATAACTGTTCTATCTGCAAGTTTCCTACTTTTGGAATCTTCTCCTTACATCTGTGTTTTATTTTTCTTCTGTAGCACCTTCATTTTAATAACCGAAACCGGTTGTTTTTACATATACCTTATAATCTTTAATCATGCCTGGAGCTCCTTGTTCCGCACGCGGCAGGATACGAAAACCAGTCACGTTATATTCCTTGCCGAGATCTATCACCACCTGATGGGGATAAGCTGTATTGTCCACCGTCTGCCAGAAAGTACTTTCCTGCAGGTCATAGATCTTATCGGCTGTGCGGTTGCCGCTACGGGTCTCCTCGCTGTCGGCATAAACAATCTTCCAGTTTTCACGAGAGATTTTCTGTCCTTTCTCATCCAACACGTCAAACTCCGCAATAGCAGCAATATTGGTATTATCAAAGGAAGCCAAGCCTTCCAGACAGAAGTAACGTCCTTTCGTAGCAGGTACTTTCACTTCCTGCCAACCGTTACCTGGTTTGAAAGTACCGGCAGCTACCGGTGTTTCCTTCTCCAGTTTAATGGTTTGCCCCTGTTTACGATGCGTTTCTGGAACAGCTACGCGAAGCATATCCAAGATAGGTTTGTCCAATCCGACGATGGTCGCCTCTTTCGGACCTTTCAAGTCAAGAACAATGATTTCGTTCACTCCTTTTTTCAGCCAGCACCCCGGCATGAACAGAGTCTGCTGAGGACCGATCTCCCAGAAACGTCCCATGGCACGGCCATTCACCCATACCATACCTTTTCCCCATGACTCCATATTCAGGAATGTATCAGCCACCTTATCCAAGGTAAAAGTGGCGCGATAGTAGGCCGGAACACTTTCATCATTTTTTTCTATGCCACAGGCGGCAGACGAGTTCATATCCTGAAAATTCCGGGAAGATACAAATTCATAATCTACGGGAAGATTATAAACAGTCCAGCCTTTCAACGTTTCAGCATTCTTACCGTTCACCAGTTCCACTTTTTCGGTGATTCCCTTACGGTCGTGAATGGATTTGTCAAAGTTCACACGTCCCATGCTTCCACCAATAAATCAAGCTGAGTTCCGGCTTTCAATGCAGGTAATGTCAACTCCTGCTCTCCGCCACGGCGGTCCAGACGCCCCAACAGTTTCCCGTCGGCAAAGATCTGTGTCCAGTCATGTTGTTCGGTAATTTTCAAAATGGTTCCTGCTTTCACATCTTCCGGCAGACGGGTACGATACAGAATACTTCCCCAACCCTGGTCAAATTTCTCCATCGGCCGGATCTCCTCTGTCTGCTTCGGTTCGGGAAGGTTGTTGATCAGCGGAGCCACTTGAGTGAATTTGATAGCCGGAACTTCCATTACCGGTAAGGCTTCGGGAACTTCGGGCAATGTCTGGCCTTCGTCCATGTAATCCTTCAACATATTGCGCAAGGCGAAATATTTGTCGGTGGTCCAGCCCGCTTCGCTGATAGGAGCATCATAGTCATAACTGCTGCACATAGCCGAATAAGCCGGATTATTAGCACCGCCCCACCAGCCAAAGGTCGTTCCTCCGTGAGTCATGTACAGACTGAAGGAAATGCCTTTGTCCATCATCTCTTTCAGACCATCCACCATGATTTGTCCGTCACGGGTTTCGTGCTTACGTCCCAGTGGTCAAACCATCCACTCCAGAATTCACTGCACATCAGTGGAGCGTCAGGACGTACTTCTTTCAGTTTGGCAAACTGCTTGTCGATATCGGCTCCCGTACCGAAGTTTACAGTCCAAAGCAAATCATCCAAACCGTTATTCAGGAAATTAGAACTCCAGTCACATTGGAACAAAGGCACTTCGGTGAAGCCTGCGGCGCGTACCGTGTCACGGATGGCAGACACATAGGGCTTGTCCGTGCCATACGAACCATATTCGTTTTCCACCTGCACCATGATGATGTTACCGCCACGGGTAATCTGCAAATCCTGCAATTGCTTGCCCACTTCATGCATAAAGGCTCCCACGTGCTGCATATAGAAGGATCGAGAGTGCGAAGCTGCACGCTGTCGTTCTTCAGCAGCCACCAAGGCAGACCGCCCATTTCCCATTCCGCACATACATACGGGCCGGGACGCACAATGACGTACATGCCATGCTTCTGAGCCAATTTACAGAAAGCCGCAATATCCTTGTTGCCTGTAAAGTCATAATTGCCGGGAGTTTCCTCATGCAAATTCCAAAAGACATATAGACAGAGCGTATTCATGCCCAAGGCTTTACACATTTCGATACGATGTTCCAGTATTCACGGGGAATGCGTGGATAATGCACCTCTGCCGCTTTGACCACGAACGGTTTCCCATTCAGCAGAAAGGTATTCTTGCCCGCTTCGAATGTTCCGGACTTATTGCCGGCACATCCCGCCAGCAGCAGGACTGCCAGCAATAAAGTCAGTAATTTCTTCATGTTTATTTATCTATTGTTATTTTTCATTCTTGTTTATCCGGATTACCGTAAATGAATAAGCCGGCAATTCATATCCGAATTTCTCGCTTACTTCCATTGTACCGGCTACAGGACGAGCCTGCTTGTCGGTCGGCTTGCCTGCCAGAACCGTCTTTACGGCAGTGGTGTTCATTCCTTCCAAAGATGGGAGCTCCACCTTCGCATTCACCGCTACCGGCAGCAGATTCACCAGTTTCACGATCATATCTCCTGTCTTTCCGTCGCGGACTACCGACACACCTACCCGTTTCTTCACCGCATCTTGTGCATTATCCAAAGTCACGGAAGAAGCGATGTATTCACTGCCCACATTTTGTCCGTACATCTGCTGCGCATAGTAACCTACGGTGGGTTTCACCTCCGTATTATTGAAATAAATCAAATCCGGATTCCACTGGGTATGTCCCTCCTTGGCCAACAGAGGAGCGTATGAAGTCATGGTCACCACATCAGCATTACGTTCCACGGAAGTCAGGTACAAGGCCTCAGCCAATGCTGTTTCCATGTTGTTGGGGCGTCCCGGCAGGTGAGCCGCATACTCTCCCAGATACACTTTTGCCTTGTTGCGGTCATAACGGTCATAGAAATCCTGGTTGTTGATAAACCATCCCGGAGTATTGTAATAATGCTCGTCCACCATCGGAATACCCATTTTGGTAGCAAATTTCCATCCTTCCTCATAATCACTGCCCTCATAGAACGGACCTACGGTTCCGATAACGGTCACTTCGGGATATTTCTCCTTCACCGCATTGAAAATCATAGTGAAACGTTCTTCAAAGATATCGGTAATCAGGTCCTCGTTACCAATGCCGATGTATTTCAGATTGAAGGGCTTGGGGTGTCCGGCTTGTGCACGCTTCTTTCCCCATACGGTCTTCTTCGCATCTCCATTCGCATATTCTATCAAGTCCAATACATCCTGCACGTACTGCGGCATTTCCTCCATCGGGATTCCGCCTTGCTGACCGCCGCAACCCAGTTCGCCTACCGAGTGATGGCTGCAAGTTCCCGAGTCTGACAAGGCACTCCGGCTGCCACCACGGGAACAGGTTCAGCACCCATGTCCTCGCAGAACAAGAAATATTCATGATATCCCAAACCACGTGTCTGATGATAGCCCCACAAATTGCGCAGAGGCTTGCGTTCCTCCAACGCTCCTATAGAGCCTTTCCAATCATAAATATTGTCCACACCATCTCCGTGAGCCACACATCCGCCGGGGAAACGGACAAAACGGGGATGAAGGTCGGCCAAGGTCTGCGCCAAATCGGCACGCAGCCCGTTCTTTCTGCCTTTAAATGTATTCTGTGGGAAAAGAGAAACCATATCCAAGGCATACTTCCCAGCCATCTGCGGACAAACGGACAGCACGGCATCCGCAGCATCCGCTGTTGCCGTCAGTACAGCCTTTTGTTTTTTCCACTCTGTAGATGAAACCCGAATAGCAGCCTGCGCAATCTCCTTGCCGTCTTGGTAGTCAGTCTCACAAGCACTTTTCCACCTTTCGTATCATCCAGCACTTTGGAAAACACAGAGAAGTCATACTTCTCACCTTTTTTCACGGCAATACCGTCAAAACCGTTATTCACCAGGGCAGCACCCGGGCGGTGTACCTCCAACACTGCATAGTGGGCATTGTTAGCATGAATGGGACTGTCCTCACTGACAGACAGTTCCGCATTAGTTCCCTGTATGCTCCACGCATACGTGCTGTTCCAGTTCTTATCTCTTGCGCCGTCTTTAGCAGAATATTCAAAATCACGGTTCTGAACCAGCTCCGCATACAACCCGCCATCGGCCCCATAGTTAATATCCTCAAAGAAAATACCTATTAAATGCTCGCTGATGGGCTTTACCCGTCCGGCATCCACCCGGATGGTGGCAGTGACCGGTTTCAGTCCGGCAAAACGAACGGCGTCCTGTTCGGTACGCTCATTATTCTGTATATCGCGGAATTTCTTATGCTCGGCAAAACGAATCAACTGTTCTATATCCGCATAAGGAACTTCTGCATATAGCCGTTCAAAGTATCTTTATCAAGGACAATCTGCCGGGCAGTGACCAGTCGGGGCACAGCAGGCTTCTCCGCATTGACATATTGTTGGGGAGCCCACTTCAACAAGTCGGAAGAATGGGAAGTACCCCATACTTTTCCGCTGGGGGTGAGCTGCCACCGGCAATACCAACGTCCGTCTTCCGCTTTTTCCAGAAGAGGTTTAATCATTCTCTTTTCCGACCCCCAACGTCCGAAGTCACATTTCAGATAGGCAAAGCCATCGGATACACTCAGCCACTTGTCGCCATCGGGGCTCCATGCGAATTTCAGTCCGCTGCGTCCCTCGTCTTCCGGATGGGCGTAAGAGAAGATGTAGACCGAATCGGGCTCATTATATACTTTTTCCACGGCAGCACAGACGGATTGGCCTGCTGCCAATGAGGCGATTGCCAGAGATAATAAGGTCTTTTTCATGGTATATACTTTATTGTTATGTTTCTTTTATAACGTGGGAACAACCTTCCTGATGGTTCCGTCCGGATTAAATTCCATACGGTCTATACATACTTCACGATGCACGCCAGGACCCTTCTCACGGTCTATAAAGTTCTTATTAATACGATGATATACAATGTACCACTCATCCGTACCCGGAATTTGCAGCACCGCATTGTGGGCAGGCCCATAGATTTCCTTTGCAGGTCCTGAATCAGCACCACCGGCTTCTTGGCCACCTTTATGGGACCCAACGGAGATTTTGACGTACCGTATGCCACATGATAGTTAGGCGAACCGGTATCGTCCACAGACCACATAAAATAGTAAAGTCCGTTACGATAGAACACATACGCCGCTTCACGGAAAGCATAATCCTTCAGGCTTCCCCCTTTCGGAGTCAATACGGTCAGGGTATTCTCCTTGATGGAAAGCATATCCTCATTCAGCTCGGCGCCTGCCATATAGCCATTACCCCAATACAGATAGGATTTTCCCGAAACCGGATCGGTAAACACATCCACATCAATCTGCTGTCCGTGGCCCACAGGAGATTCGGTGAGGATGGGATGTCCCAAGTCTTTGAACGGACCGGTGGGAGAATCGCTACCGCCACCCCGATCTGCTTGCCGCCTCCGGCTGTAGGGTTACCACTGAAATAGAAAAAATATTTATACTTTCCGTCCACTATTTTTTCTTCAATACATGGAGCCCACGCGTTTCCATCCGCCCATATCACCTGGTCGGACTTCAGGTCAAGCATCACGCCTTCGTCCTTCCAGTCTTTCAAATTATCTGAGGAAAAGACCGTAAAGTACCACCCTCCCCATCCGGACTGTCCGTCGGTGTAGAATAGATATAATATTTTTTAGTCTGATGAGAATACAATATTTCAGGGTCGGCGTGAAACCCTTGCAGCACCGGATTGTTGGGGATAGTCATATTACCCATTTCCTTTGAAGCCACTTGTCAGTGATACGCTTCAGCTCGGCATGGGTAATGGGGATGATAGTTCCGTGACGCGGATGAAAATTCATCTTCACCTCACTGTCTATCACTTAAAGTTTTTCAAATCGGTCGTTTCGGTAAACTGGTATTTACCTTTCATATAGACATCATACATCAAGATGTATTTATTCTGACCTATCAGTTGAAAGTTCCCGCACCTTCCACCGCTTCCGGGGTCTGCTGCTTGTAGTCGGGTTCTTCCTCCCATTGTCCCGAAGTCAGCGAACGGGTAGTTGCTACCCGGATGCCGTTTCCATGTCCTTCGGTTTTATAAAACAGGTGGTAGATTCCATCTTTATATACGATATCACCGTCTATGCAAGATTTCTTGTTTTCAGGGATGAAAAGCGGTTTCGGTTCACCTTCCAGGTCGGTAAATTCTTTATTGGCATAAGCATAATAAATCACATCTGCCTCATCACCATATTTCATTGACCAATAGACCAAGTATTTTCCGGCTTCCGCATCGAAGATAGTCTGAGGCGCCCATACCCGTTTCAGTTTTTCCTGTCCGGCATAACGTTTCTGCATATTGATGACAGAATGGTTCCAGTTCACCAAGTCTGTAGATTTCAGCAACACCATGGCACGATTGGAATCCCATCCATTGTCAGAAACCATATCGGTAACCACCATATAGAATGTCTTTCCGTCTTTGCAACGCAGGATATGCGGGTCGCGCACACCACCGGTAGACTGATGATTTTGGAATCAATGACAGGTTTGTTGTCATTCAATGCCCAATAGGTATATCCGTCCGTACTTACCGCATAGCATACGGCTTCCTCGCTGATGTGGTTACCTGTAAATAGGTAAAGAGATAAGCTATGTAATCTTTTTCGGCTACATTATTTTGACTATTGGCAGATTGCTGTGCTCCTGCCAGCCAGGGCACAAGACAAGCCAAAAAGAAAGTAAGGATTTTGTGTTTCATAATAATTAGTTCAAAAATTGTTTGATGCAAAGATAGAAAATACAATCCTAACGATAGGTATATAAATCTTTCAAAAGAGGGACTTTATTCGGTCAAATGGGGGAAAATAGAAAAAATACAGCAATCTCTATTTCTAAGAATAGAACATTTTCCATCTTGCAAATAGAAATTAATTAGAAGAACAAAATCATTGATTGAAGACTCAAATATTATTATTCCGAATGCTATCATAGAATACAAACCATTCAGTATTTCATTTTTTCACCTCAAATTGATAACTACCCGATTCCAACTCCAAAATAACCTTTCCATTATTTTCACCGATAAACTTGATTCCAGTACTTTTTTTTAAAATACCCTTTCCGTTCTCCTTCACATCTTTTACAGATGAAGCAGGTAGATATAATAAAGCGGAAGTATTGCCAGGAATATTGAAGTATATCGAATGATTTCATTCTCTATTTCCCAACCACTTTCAATGCGTCCATACATAGAATCGTAATATCCTTTTGCATACTTCATTTTACCAGCCAAATCTATCGCCGGCTTTAAGATGAAATGTTTAAATCCGGGAAAAGCCTCATCCGCTGTATACCCAAAGAATAATTATACATCCAACTTCCTACTGCACCAAATGAATAATGATTAAATGAATTCATACGGTTATTCCCGCCAAACCCATCCAATGGTATAAGAATTCAAGCGTTCCCAAATAGTCGTCGCACCCTGTTCTACGGAATATAGCCAAGAAGGATAGCTTGTTTGTTGCAATAATCTATAAGCAATATCAGAATAACCATTATCTGACAGTGCCTTACCAATCCATGCAGTGCCTATAAAACCAGTCATTAACGAATAAGATGGACATAACTTGCCACAATCAGTTGTATTCTCCCGTGTAATGGTTTCCAACAAGTTCTTTATGGCTTTTTCTTTCTGCTCATCATTAATAATATTGAATGCCAACGGAAGCACATAAGAAGTTTGAATATCAATTGATGTACCTCGTTTTTAGGAAGAAAGGAGGAAAAGATAGTCTTACCATCATTGGGGCGAATATAGGTTTTATTAAAGAAGTTTTCCGCTCAGCATATAATTTACTGAATCTTTCTGCATCCATTTGCTTGCCCAAAATGGTAGCTATCTTATTCATCAATTCCAAGTCGTAGATGAAATATGCTTCCCATAAGAGTGATTTATCATTTTTCTCATCTTCCAATCCCAACCAGTCACCCAAGTCACCCCATGCTCTGTTCTGAACTAGCAAGCCTGTCTCCTTCTCAATCATTTTATCAAGTATATACTGTATGTACTGACTCATAGCATCATAGTGTTCGTTCAACAATCTTTTATCTCCATATTGCTGATAACACTCCCAAGGCACTGTGATTCCGGCACTTCCCCATAACAGCCCACCAAACCCTCCTCCCAGTGGAGCTATATCGGGAAAACGTCCGTCAGATCGTTGTACGTCACGCATAGATTGTACATATCTTCTAAGGAATTGAGAGACATCAGCCAGGTAAGTCGCTGTACGAGAGAAGACAGAAATATCTCCCGCCCATCCCAAACGCTCGTTGCGTTGAGGACAATCTGTGGGAATAGACAAGAAGTTACCGGAAGAAGACCACGTAATATTTTTCCACAATTTATTAACCAATGTATTGGATGTTTCGTAGGAAGAGGCAAAGTTATGGATGGAACTAAGCACTATTCCTTTCACCGCTTCTGTCGCCAAAGGAGCATCTATACCGTTATCTCCACAAAACGATAACCGTGGTAAGTAAAACGCGGATGAATAGTTTCCCGACCGCCTCTCGTTATATAGATATCTTGAGCCATGGCGGCACGGATATTTTCAAGCATAATCATACCAATACTTCCTTCATATTCGGGCAAATCAGGATACTTTACTTCGGCATAACGCAGACAGATTTTTGTTCCTGGTTTCATTCCTGAAAGTTGGATTTGAGGTACACCTACCATATTTTGTCCCATATCATATACAAAGACTTTTGGACGGACTTCTTCTACAGAGATTGCAGTCAGCTCATTGACCGCCTTTACTGTTTGCCCGAACTGCCCTACCAGTTATAATTAGAATAATCATCCACCCAAGGCATATTTGGATTTCCTGATGTACTTATATGTCCGTTCAAAGCTACTTCAACAGCTGGTTTCCAACTTTCGTTTGGAGTGTATAAAGCTGTATTCCACCCTTCCATTTCCGAGTCTTTCAGAGCATCATAAACTTCTCCTTGAAAGAGACTGCCATACAGAACAGGACCATTATTACAATACTGCCAAGTAGAAGGATCCGTAACAATCACTTTTTCATGCCCATCTTTATAGGTGATAACTAATTTAGCCAATAAAGATTGCCGATCGCCGAAGAAATTCCAATTTTCTCCAGTAAATGTAGCACCTCCACTCCACCAACCTTCTGCAAGGAAAGCTCCGATAGCATTCTGACCTATTTGTACATAGTCTGTAACATCAAAGGTCTGATATAAATGAGTTTTATTATATTGAGTAACTCCAGGATTGAAATAATCCTCTCCAACACGCTGTCCATTTATATAAATTTCATAAATTCCGCGTGCCGTAACATATAGACGCGCTTTACCACCCCAGCATCTGGAGAAGTAAAAACTGTACGGAGCATAGGAGATGATTTTCCTTTCGGAGTGAAAATTTCTAAAGCACCATTCGTTCCACCAAAGATCTGATACGCTTCATCCTTCACTGTCGTTATTACATTTTGAGGACTTCTAAAATTCATGATTTTCACTTTTGAAAAAGAAACAGCCTGTTCAGCCGGGACAATAAAGCCCATATCACCGACTACCGGAAAAGCAATGAAATCACCTCCTCTCCCCAACGGATTTAGATTGACAACGCCAATCTCCTTTTCTACATTATCAATATAGAACTTAGTGAAACCTAAATCAGAACTTAATGTTATCGTATGACAACCATACATATTGTCTTTATGAATCAGATTCTTAGGAATGGAGAAACTAGCAAAAGGCATGTCCGGCTTGTCATTAGATGGTAGCCCACCCGATAGACATTCAATATCGCTTTCTTTTTCATGGATATTGGAGCAATATCCAATTCCACTTTGATGTAAGATTCATTCTTCCCGTTTTCCAAATGATACAAGTTCTTATTTTTGTCCATCAGACGTGCATCATTAGCTCCATAAACAAGACCTGCACAAGTACTTTTTAATATTTCATTTAATTGAATTGTATATTCCAATCTGAAAACCGGAAGATAATGCGAATACAAAACCATATCCTGATCACTGCCTCCAATCCATTTGGCATCCTTCCAACCTTGATAAGTGGAATCACAACTCATTAATCCTGTTTCAAACCAAGAAGTTTCCGACATTTGTTCGCCTCTTTGATTCCAAACCGTTACAGTCCATGAATAACGAGTAGAGGGTTGCAGAGAAGTGCCATTATACACTACATTTAAAGAGAATCCATTTTGTGTTTTTCCACTATCCCACACAATGTTTCCTTTTTCATCTGAAACGATAATTTGATAGGCTGTCTGCTGCAGACCGCGTTCAGCACCTAGGGATTCCATCTGCCAACTAAAACGGGGAAGTTCAACATCAAGACCTAGAGGTGTAACAGCATATTCGGTCTTTAAATTCTTGACTATGAAATGAGCATTACCAGATTGCAACGTTGCATGGCAAGCAATACAAACAGAAAGAAGCAAAACAAGAAGTTTACAATTCTTCATATATACTAGTTTATATTGATTAAGTTATTGACATATATTTATGAATAAAGACTTTACGGAACGACATTTTTACCAAGACTAGAATTATTCAATGTCATTCCGCCAAGTTACAATATACCCTAAACCTTAAAAATAAGGGCTAAGCGCAGCCTCTGATGCGGGCAATGGAAACAAAATACGGATATCAGTAAAAGCAGTAGGAGCCACCGAAAATCCCTCGGGAAAATAATAAGCCGAAGGATTAGCTTTTACCCGCTCTCCATAAGATTTCATAACCTGTTCTGCACTTCCGGTACGTACAAGGTCAAGCCAACGTTTGTTCTCAAAAGCTAGTTCCACACGCCGTTCCTTAATAATAGCCTCGCGTACATCTGATTGAGTCGAAGCACTGCTTACAGGCAACAACGCTCTTGATCTTACTCTATTCAAATATACTAATGCCTCCTCCGTCTTGCCTTGCTCATTCAAAGCTTCAGCAATAAAAAGCAAGACCTCAGCATAGCGGTAAACCGGCCAGTTATCACCGGTTTTCCCACTTTGTGTATGAGCATGGCAATATTTCTTGATATAAGGATAAGAGATACCATGGGCGGTAACAAAGCCCACGGAAACATCTTTACGCACATCTCCTGGTTCATAAGCTTCCATAATATCAGGCGTAGGTATATTATAACCTTCTATTGTACGTGCTACCTCAGGAATACCCGTAATAGCTGTTGTCTCTTCGGCTGTTATCGACTGCACCAAGAAGGTATAAAAGAAGGAGCTATGCAATCCTTCATTACCATCCTTAAATTGAATCTCGAAAATGGATTCCGGACCATTCTTATTAGCAAGTTCAAAAACATCCGCATAGCGTGGCATCAACTCATAACCCGTTACTTCTTTTAATACCTGTTCGGCTTCCGCCCATCGTTTCTGCACTATATATACATTACCCAAAAGAGTGTTTGCCGCTCCCTTCGTTGCCCTACCAGGCTCTTGATCCGCTTTGGATGGCAAAAGAGAAACGGCCTGTCCGGCATCTGCAATGATCTGTTTATACACATCTTCCACACTTGCCAATGGCTGTGAAGTATCAGCTTGTGTCTTGGCCGGTTTCAAGTGTATGGGTACACTACCGAAATACTGTACAAGATCGAAATAAGCCAATGCCCGAAGAAAGTAGGCCTGACCTTTAATATTATCTTTTATCTTCTGATCAAAACTGACGGCATCTATCGGTTCCAACAGATGATTAACCCGTGAAATAATACGATAGTCAATCACGTATTTGGAACGTGGCACTCCATTCGTCGCATCGTCCAAAAAGTTTTTCACGAACTCAGCCTCTATCGTTCCCCGGTCATTGGGGTTATATTTATAAGTGGTATTATCACTGCGCATTTCGCCCATCGCCCATGCTCCATACGTCCCGTTATACAAATCGCGTAAAGGAGCATAAGCACCATTGATTGCCTGCTCAAAGTCACTTTGTGATTTGTAATAAACAGCAGTACTCAAAGATGTCTCAGATGGTAAATTCAAGAAATCGCCCTGACATCCTACCAATAGGCTAGATGACAGCAACATCGCCAACATATATTTATGATTCTTCATAATGGTATTCAATTTTAAAAGTTAAAAGTTTATATTCAAGCCAAAAGTGAATGTCCTTGGTACGGGATATGTAGAATAATCTATACCTTGCAATAATGCTCCCGGTGAGTTGCCATTAAAGTCCACACCACTTCGGGATTTCCATATTTGTACTTGCTGAATACAAATGCCTGCTGGACACTGGCGTACACACGCAGTCTGCTGACAAACTTAATGAGATTAGCTGGCAAGGTATATCCTAATGTAATGTTCTTAATGGTCAGGTTACTTCCATCGTATACAAAACGGGAATGAAAGATATCCCTTTCACGTGAAGTCCCACTAGTAGTCTTACCATAAAGTCCGGCACCGGGATTGTCAGGGGAGCGCCACCGGTCCTTCACCTCTTTCATTACATTAAAAGGGCCGTCAAGGTTGGCCATACCTTGCTCTACAGCAGCGGCAATCTTATTTCCGTAAGTGCCTGTGGCAACTATAGTCAGATCAAAATTTTTGTATTCAAAATTGTTCGTTAAACCAAATGTGAATTTAGGAAGAGGATTACCGATTTCCGCCTTATCACCACTTTCATCATCGCCATAAGTAATTTGTTTATCGTCATTAACATCGTGGAATTTGATAGTACCTACTTGGGAATCCACAGCTTTAGGCGACTGGTCATAATCTGACTGGTTTACATAAATTCCATCCTGAACCATTCCATAGAATTGCCCGATACGCCCTCCTACACGTGAAATCGTACTTACAATGCCCGAATAAGCCACCAACTGATTACTCAAATCACTTAATGCCAGCACACGGTTATCACTGAAAGAAATATTGAAATTCGTGCTCCAATTAAATGTTCCTACAATATTATGGGAATTAATACTAAACTCATGTCCCCAGAATTTAAGTTTACCAACATTCCCTATCAGTGTAGAGAAGCCTGATTCTTCGGGTACAGGTAGTGAATAAAGCATATTGGATGTTATCTTGTTATAGTAGTCATATGTAAAAGTAATACGATTATTGAAGAAACCAAGATCGACTCCAAAGTCCAATTGGCGAGTTTTTTCCCATCCCAGATCATCGTTTCCAAGATTCGTAACAGCACTTCCGCTTGCGACAGTACTACCAAACACAGCATTCGTGTTACCACTTACCGTATTGTAATGAGTATAATTTCCTATATTGTTATTCCCTATCATACCATAACTTCCACGTACTTTCAGCAAAGACACACTCTTAAGTTTGCCCATAAAAGCCTCATCACTCACAATCCATCCTAAAGATACCGATGGAAAGTTACCCCACTTATTATTACTTCCGAAACGGGATGAACCATCCCTACGAATACTTGCTCCAATCAGATATTTACCTTTATAACTGTAATTGACACGACTTAAATATGAAATCATACTCCACTCTTGAATATCCATAGTCGGATTGTTCTTCACCAATGCCGCATCAATAGTCTGTATTCTATCGTCCGAAAAGTTCGAACCACTTATGGCACTATAGTCACTACGAAATCTTTGTGTAGTATATCCAAGCAACAGTTCAAACGTATGATTACCTATTTCTTTTGAATAATTAGCAGTGGTTTCGGACAACCAAGACCAATATCGGTTATTCGCTTCGTAAAGATTAGCTGCAATGGCACTTGGTGCAGCTGCAAATGCCCGTCCGGCAGTAGAAGGTTGGAAATTGTGCTGATAATTAGAACCTATATCTCCATTCAGACTCGTCTTCAAGACAAGACCTTTAAGTGGTTCATATTGCAGACTCGCATTTGCAAGCAATCTTTTCGCTTCCCGCTTGTTGACGATATCTTGTATGGAACGCACCAATTCGGGGTCTCAAAGGCAGTGACACCGGGTGTTGTCACTACTACGGGATAGGTTCCATCTTCGTTTCGATAGTCAAGAATAGGAGGAGTCAATGTAGCGTTAGCAAGTAAACCTCCCCCACTAAAGAATGCTCCATCTGATGACGGTCGGTTTTCAAAACTATAAGTCGGAGCCAGATTGAAAGCTAGCTTCAAATTGTCGGAAATCCGGTAAGTAGAGTTAGCCCTTGCTGAAATACGTTGGTAATCGGAGTTCAACAAAACACCATCCTGATTGAAATACCCCAGTACAAAAGAGCTTGTAAATTTATCTTTCCCTGTACTAACAGATACATTATAATCTTGTATCATGGCACTACGCAGCATAGCATCATACCAGTCATGTCCTTTACCATATTGTGAAGGATTCTGAAAAGCGGTAGGAACACTTTGCCCCAAGTCTTCATAGCTCTCTTTCTTGAATTGCGCCCACTCTGTTCCATTCATCATTTCAGGTCTGCCTTTTTGAGGCACATTCTGAACTCCCATATATGCATTGAAGCTAATATTCGTCTTTCCAGCTTTCGCACCTTTAGTTTGAATAAGTACTACACCAAAAGCTGCACGGGAACCATACAAAGAAGTTGCAGCTGCATCTTTAAGTATAGTCATTGACTCTATCTCATTCGGATTAATATCATTGATATCACCCACAATAGGAAATCCATCCACTACATAAAGAGGATTTGATCCTGTAGAAAGTGATGCAGCTCCACGAATACGGACGTTCATTCCTTGTCCTGGTACTCCCGTTCCCTGATTCACTTGTACACCTGCAATTTGTCCTTGCATCTTTTGGGTAAACTGCGCTACAGGAACATCAGAAAGTTTATCAAAATCCAATGTTTCCATAGCACCAGTAACAGCTCGTTTGGTCTGGGTGCCATAAGCTACCACTACTACTTCATCCAGCGACTTCACATCTTCTTTCAAGACAATGCTCAATGAATGATTGTCTTTCAGTTTGATTTCTTGCGGAATATATCCTGTATAGCTGAATTGAAGTATATCACCCATATTCGCTGCCAAAGAGAAATTACCATCAAGATCTGTTACGGTACCTTGACCCGATCCTTTTATCAATACCGAAACACCTATTAAAACTTCTCCGGATGCATCAGTTACAGTACCAGCTATTCCCAATTTTTGCTGCTGTGCCGCCAATGCAGCATTCCGGGTAAGAATAATATGATTTCCCGCCATCTTGTATGCAACAGATGACTCTGCAAGTAAAATCGATAAGACTTCCGCTACCGGCTTGCTGCTTACATGAATGCTTTTACGCATCTTTACGTTCACATCTTCCTTGTATATAAAAAGATAGTCCGTTTGAGACTCTATCTCATTCAATATAGATTCCAACGGGGCATCGCTTCTATTGATAGTTACCCTCGCATTCTGTGAGTGACTATTTTCGGCCATCAGGCTGAACAGGCAGAAGAACAATAAGAATATTGATATTCGCATAATTCTAAATAATTGTTTTAAATCCGGATTTTCAAGATAATAAAGATCCGGCAAAGGAATGTTTTTCATATCTTTGCAAATGGTTATTAATACGATTTATTAAAAATAATTGTGTTAGTCGGGTCGGTGGGTGGTGCAAACACCCATCGGCTCTTTAGTTGTTTTTCATAAGGATTGCTTCATAGGCTGATTTTCCATTTTAGAAGGTTAATACATTTCTTACTTTATATGAATGACGTCATTATCCCGATTTCTTTGATAAATAAAGGCTACATCGTTTTGCAGGACACGCAGCGCATAGTCCAATCCATCAGAAATCCTAAATTTCCCAGTTAATGCAACCTTTGCTATTTCCTTTTTATCCATCTGTATTTTCAAATCATAATATTTCTCCAAGTCTTTTATAATATCAGCAAAAGGTTTATTTCTGAAACAATATAACCCCTCTTTCCAACGATATACATTATAATCATCAATTTTACTCACCACCAATCGGCCGTCTATCAAAGTCGTTTTCTGATTGGGTGCCAAGATGACGGAATTCTTTTCATCGTGAGGTAATTTTACCTTTACTCTGCCTTCCATCAAAGACGTTTCGAATATTTTTCGTGCTGAATAAGCTTCCACATTGAATTTTGTTCCCAATACTTCTACATCCAATGTACTTGTATGTACCACAAACGGACTCTTTTCATTATGAGCCACCTCAAAGTAAGCCTCTCCATCTAATATCACCTCCCGTTTGTCTGTCATAAAAGAAACAGGATATTGCATTGTAGTTCCGGCATTCAGCCAAACGTTTGACCCATCGGGCAAATCGAGGTTAACACGCTGGCCGGCCGGTACGGTAATGGTCTGCATCGCTAAATACATACCTCCATTATCTTTACCTATTGAAAATAATACAACCGTCACACTCACCGTTATCACTATTACAGAAGCTATTTTCAGGAATTCCCTGATAAAATAGTTCCTCCTGTTCCTCATTCTCTGTATATCAGTCCGTCGGGAATGACCTGCAAGAATCATAGCATTAAACAGTTTGCGTTCCCTACGCAACAGCCCGGCATTCTCCTCAGAAGCACCGGCCCATTCTTTAACCACTTTCATATCTTCCAAAGAAGCATGACCTTCAAAAAAACGGTATAACAAATCCTTATCCATAAACACTTTTGTTTTACGTATTTATAGTAATAGCGGATGGGAAAGAACATTCCCTAGTGAAAAACTGTTTTTTTTTAATGCAAATAGAAAAAAAGTAAGGATACCGGCAGATAATCCTTCAATGCAAGACGTAACGTCCTGGTAGCTTTCGATATATGAAATTCCACTCCCTTGGTTGTAATATCCAATAGTTCTGCTATTTCTTTATGGGATTTATTTTCATTACGGCTCATCACAAAGATTTTCCGAGTCTGTTCGGGCAAAGCATCCAGTGTCCTATCAACAATCTCCTGTATTTCCTTTGTAAAAACCTCATAGGGCTCGAAATCTTCCAAAGTCATGATTCTGCCCGACAATTCCCATGCATAGATTCGGGCTATTTCGTCAGAAGCATCCTGATAGACTTGTTGATGGCGCAAATAGTCAATACACTTATGCTTTATCGTGGTCAAGACATAAGCCGGAATATTAGTATCAGCAGACAAACGATCTTTGTTCTCCCAATAGTACATCATTGATTCCACAACAAAATCTTCGGCAACAGCTTCATCATGCACATAGGTACAGGCAAAGTGGACAAAACGTTGCTGGTAGTCTATAAAGAATTTATTAAATGCATTCAAATCAATGCTCATTGCCTATCAAACCGTATTAAATAAAAGGAGAATAATGGTACAAATATACATTTTTACTTTTAAAAGCAAATGAAAGCTGCCTCAAATTTTATGCCTCCAACAACGATAGCAATCCACCAAACAAAGAAAATATTCCTCCAAAGTTTCCCCGCCTTAAATAAAAGCAGTAACTTTACCAAATAATATACTAACATTAGGAAATAATGAATAACCCAGAACTACAGCGTGCCTGGCAAATAATAGAGAATACTGGCACCCATCTCTTCCTCACCGGAAAAGCAGGAACCGGAAAAACAACCTTCCTACGCAATCTGAAGAAAGAATCTCCCAAACGCACAGTCATAGTCGCCCCCACCGGAATAGCTGCCATCAATGCGGGAGGCGTTACCATCCACTCCTTTTTCCAACTGCCATTTGCACCTTTCATCCCCGATACCACGTTCAATACCGAACAAAAACATTTCCGGTTCAGCAAAGAAAAAATTAACATCATCCGAAGCATGGATCTGCTGATTATTGATGAAATAAGTATGGTAAGAGCAGATCTGCTAGATGCCATCGACTCTGTACTCCGCCGGTACCGGGACCGGTATAAACCTTTTGGAGGCGTACAACTGCTAATGATAGGCGACCTGCAACAACTTGCCCCCGTAGTGAAAGAAACGGAATGGAATATGCTGAACCACTATTATGATACCTCCTATTTCTTTGGAAGCCTCGCCTTAAAAAAACCACCTACGCCACCATCGAGCTAAAACAAGTCTACCGCCAAAATGATCCCTATTTCCTTTCCCTACTGAACAAAGTCCGGGAGAATAAAGCCGACGAACAGACACTCGCAGAATTGAACCAAAGATATATTCCCAATTTCCATCCTGCCAAAGAAAAAGGATATATCCAACTCACCACTCACAATTACCAAGCACAACAGATTAATGATCACGAGCTTTCACTCATCAAAGAACCGGTTTTCAGTTACAAGGCAGAAGTCACCGGAATTTTTCCTGAATATTCTTATCCTACAGATGAAACATTGATGCTGAAAAAAGGAGCGCAAATCATGTTCGTTAAAAATGACCCCTCACCGGAAAAACGTTATTATAATGGTATGATTGGCGAAATCACCTCTATAGATGAGGATGGATTTACCGTCCACACCAAAGAAAAGAATGAAAAAATCATTGTCCAACCCGAGGAATGGACAAACAGCAAATATGTGCTAAATGAAGAAACAAAAGAAATAACCGAAGAACAAGAAGGAGTCTTCAAGCAATACCCTGTAAAACTGGCATGGGGCATCACTATTCATAAAAGCCAAGGACTGACTTTTGAACACGCCATTATTGACGCTCGCTCCGCTTTCGCCCACGGACAGGCATACGTTGCCTTGAGCCGATGCAAAACATTGGAAGGGATGGTTCTCAGTTCCCCACTTTCCGTCAACGCCATTATCAGCGATACAATAATCGATGATTATAATCAGTATATAGAAACACATACCCCCAATGAAGAATTGCTCTGTGCCATGCAACAAACTTATTTTCTCAATCTCGTTAGCGAACTATTCGATTTCTCACCGATAGCCCGTTCATTCAATGAGCAAGCCCGACTGATTGACGAACATTTCTACAAACTCTTCCCTCAGTTACTGGCAGAATATAAAAAGCAGATACAAATATTCACTACTGAAATAGTGGATGTATCCTATCGTTTCCACAAACAATATGAACGTCTGGTAACACAATCTACTGATTATAATACGAATAACAACCTGCAAATACGCATCATAAAAGGAGCCGCCTATTTTGAACAAAAACTACGCCCTTTCCATAAACTGGCTGAAGCGACTAATCTTCCCACGGACAATAAAGAACTAAGAAAGAAAACGAACAACACCTTGGAAGAGTTCTTAAACACTTTGACACAGAAACTTTCCTTGCTACAATATGTAGAAGATAATGGTTTTCACGCCAGCGACTATCTACGTAAAAAAGCATATATCCTTTTAAGCGGAACCGATAATGAAAACTCCTCAGGTACAACGGCACACGACAGAAAAGAGCGCACCCCCAGAGAACGCGCATCCAGGGAACGGAAGAGAATTGAAGTTCCCAACGACATACTCCACCCAGAACTTTATCGGAAAATCACCGAATGGCGTGGAACTAAAGCAAAAGAAACCGGTATGCCGACCTATGTCATTATCCAGCAAAAAGCTCTGTTGGGAATGGTCAATCTATTGCCTAATGATGCAGAATCATTGGAAGCTGTCCCTTATTTCGGACATAAGGGGGTAGAGAATTATGGTTTGGAACTTCTGGAAATTATCCGGAATTATATGAAAGAACAAAATCTGCAACGCCCTGAAATAAGAACCGTATTTGTCCCCCGGGAAAATAAAAAAGGCATTAAGGAATAAATGGACACTTGATAAATAAGCTATAACAAAATGTTATAATTATATATTTTCTGCTTGTGTCAACTTAAATTTATAAAGTTATATAACATAATATTACAGTCTATCTTTTCTTTATATTTATTTGCATATTTAACTTTTTATCATTATATTGCAAAAGAATCAAAGAAAAGGAGGCTGTATGAAAAAGTCAATGAATTTTCTAGAGTTTATACAGATTGTAAAGGATGAAAATGCTTGTTATGACCTGTACGAACAATGGAAATGGGGTGACAAAGTTGTTTCTCCATTTGATCCTACCTCCAAGGTTTATAAATGCAAGAATCATAAGTATAAATGCAAGAACACAAACAGGTATTTCACAGTAAAAACAGGAACGTGCTTTGCAAACAGTAAGATTCCTTTTACTAAATGGTTCTATGTTATGTGGTTATTTGCTCAAGGGAAAAGAGGCATATCTTCCTATCAGGTATCTAGAGATATTGATGTTTCTCAAAAGACCGCATGGCGTATGTTGCATAAGATACGTAAGGCTATGACAGGAGAAAACGACTACTATCTTGAAGGAGAAGTTGAGATTGATGAATCATTTGCAGGTGGAAAAAATGCAAACCGACATAAGGATAAAAAAGTGGAGAGATGCCAGGGGAGAAGTTTTAAAGACAAAGTTCCTGTTTTTGGACTAATAGGCAGAAACGGGGACTTGGTTGCTAAAGTAGTAAGCGGAACAGGTCCATCCAAGCTACTTCCAATTATAAGAAAATATGTTGAAGAAGGAAGTACAATATATACTGATGGATGGGACTATGGCGAAGTATCCGAAATGTACAACCAGATATCTGTAGACCACGGGCACAAGTATTATGGTATTACTTATTACAATGAGAATAAAGAAACGGTGATGATTACTACCAATACGATAGAAAACGCTTGGTCTGTTTTCAAGAGGATATACGCCACGTATTATCATATAAGCAAAAAATATATGCAACGCTATGTAGATGAATTTGTCTTTAGATTTAATACTAGAAAACTTAGCGATTCTGACAGATTTAGATTACTTTTGCAATACTTAGATATAGGAGATTACAGATATGCAGGATGATAAGAAAGAAAAGCCAAAAGACGAAAAGAAAAAGAAGAATAAATACATCGTAAAAGATGGAGATGGGAACATCATGGATGTGGAAGTTCCTGAATCATGGATAAAGATTCTGGAAGCAATGAATAAGGGGGAAAAGAAAAAATGAATACCTTTTCTAAAAGAATATTGTAGTAATATAGAATATGTCCTAAAGTTTTTAGGCAAAATAAAAAAGGCACTGAAATTTCAGTGCCTATATCGTTCTTTTTATTTCCACTGGCTCAAGCAATCTGGATGATCGCTTTTCACATTAGATTGAGTAGGGTGTGTCTTTTCATTGTTTATTTTGGGTGTAAGGGAAATGTTGTTCTTTTTAATATTGATGGATATTTCCTTAATAACGATAAAAAACGAGTGAAATAAAAATGCAGACAATAACACTGCGATAGATAAAGATATATAAATCCATCCATATCCGTTAGACCTATATGAGCTTGATTCTACAATTCCCATAATAAGGAGTATTATAGACCTAAAACATTAATGAATAATACAACCCCAGATATTATTGATAATCTGTTTTCGTGTTTAAACTGTCCATCTTCTGATGGGATGTTGTTAGGTGATACATTGTTTTCCATACTTACATGTTTTTTTCTAGTGTTAACTGCTATTACAAATGCAGTTACAAAAATTATTAATATTATAATTAATTCCATTGTTTAATTATTTCCCCCATTCATTTATTAATTTAATTTCTTCAACAGGACGATCTGGAACTTCCTACCAACAAATGAAACTAAAGAATTAGCAGCTACTTTTATAGAAGATGTAAAATCCGCATTTTTATCTTTTTTTGAAGCTACATTAAAGGCTCTCGCTGCCAGCATTATTATTTTAGGGTTAACCTTCAAATCAACTAGGGCATCATGTATTCCATCTTCTTTTATCATATATATATACTCGTAGTCAGTAATAGAGTATCCACCAAACTCATTTTGCGCTCTCATTGTGAATTTGGCTACATACAAAGAATCAAATTCAAACTCTTTTTCAAATTTTGATATACTGACAGAACTAGGATTATTGGCAAGCTCTTTAATTGTTGCCATCATTTGTCGTTTAGCTTTTGATTCTAGATTTTCTACTATTGTTTTCTCTTCTTGTTTGTTTTCTATTTTATTGTTTGAAGGAGATGAACAACTACTTACTAGAATAGCAGGAATTAACAATAACCACTTCATAATCTAATAGATTTATAATTTTGCAACAAAAGTATAAATAATAAGCTCCAAGCATACTCAATCTAAGTTATATTTATGTAATATTAACTACTAATCATTGATATGTAAATTTATATTTTTATATTTGCAGTAACAAAATGGATAAACAATGTTAATGAATTTAATAATTGTCGAGGGGATTTTGTTATTTTGCAGGAGATTATAATCTATGCTATTATAGTACATT